>Ga0209442_1000396_pt1 | contig 25901 bp, 23 predicted proteins | sample LauGreSBDMM110DD_2_FD_187565 | JGI IMG/M metagenome (GOLD analysis project Ga0209442, IMG submission 187565) | Freshwater lake microbial communities from Lake Michigan, USA - Sp13.BD.MM110.DD (SPAdes) (version 2) | ecosystem: Environmental > Aquatic > Freshwater > Lake | place: Lake Michigan...
CCACAGCCGGTACCGATTTCAAGGACTCGCGCAAGCTTGCCCGTGATCATTAAATTTTTGCCCTGCCGTAACAGTTCAATCATTCTCCCAATGACATTGGGTTTAGATATGGTCTGTCCAAATCCTATGGGCAAACTTGTATCTTCGTAAGCTTGATTAGCCAAAGCTGAGTCTATGAATTTATGTCGATCGATCGATAAAAATGCCTGCAATAACATTTCATCTTGAACGCCTTGTTCAGCTAATTTTTGAACCATGCTTTCACGTACTTTTGTCGAATCCAAACCCACGCCGGAAGCTTGTGTCGCAAAGATATCAAGAGAATTTTTCTTATTGCCAATTGGAAACTGTGAAGAGCCACTTGCAAGCTGGGGCCTTTGCGGCGCGAGGCCTTCAACCTTAGCCGGAAAGCTAGGCTTTTGCTTCATACCACCCATTTCCAATTTTCAGAAATTGTTTTCCAACTGTCCAATTGAGCGTGCTCTGTTAAATCAACTTGAAGCGGTGTGATCGCGACATTGCCTTGTGAGGTGGCAAAGAAGTCGGTGTCATGGGCTTCATCTTTTACAGGACCAGCAGCGCCAATCCAGTACATCGTTTCACCCCGCGGACTTTCTTGGGTGATGACACGTTGCGCAGGATGACGACGACCTAAACGACAAACTTTGGCGGGTCCTAATTTGTCAAACGGCATATTCGGAATATTGACATTCAGTAGCCAAGGAGGCGCATTTTTATTGTGTGAGGCCATCAACTCCAGCACCAGTTTTTTTGCATAGGCTGCTGCGTCATCAATTTGCAGCCACCCTCGTTCTACTTGAGAAAATGCAATGGCAGGAACGCCCATCAAATACCCCTCCATGGCGGCTCCGACCGTGCCCGAATAAATGGTGTCGTCACCCATATTGGCGCCATTATTGATGCCTGATACGACCAAGTCTGGCTTATAACCGAGTAAGCCTGTTAATGCTATGTGAACGCAATCAGCTGGCGTGCCCGTGACATATCTGAAGCCCGAGCTGGCTTTATGGATATAGATGGGTGAATGCAGTGTTAAGGCATTCGATTTGGCACTGTTATTTTGCTCGGGAGCCACCACCTCTACTTGCGCAATATCTTTTAAGGCCTCATACAAAGCGATAATGCCTGGCGCTTGGTAACCGTCATCGTTGGAAATGAGTATTTTCATGGTGCTTAAAAGAAAAGTTCATTGTAAGGTTTGATCACGGTTGGCACGGATTGGCTTGCACAATGTTTTGGCAATAAATTCAATAAACTCAATATAAATTTTTTAAGGACAAAAATGAAAGCTTGGTTATGTGAAGACCCCATCGGTGTGGATGCGCTGAAGTGGACAGATATGCCCACACCCCAACCTGGACCAGACGACGTACTGATTGAAATAAAAGCTGCAAGTTTGAATTTTCCAGACATCCTGATTGTTCAAAATAAGTACCAAATAAAACCCAACCTGCCTTTTGTGCCAGGCTCAGAGTATGCTGGTGTCATCCAAGCACTGGGCGCGAATGTCAAGCATCTGGTCGTCGGTCAGTCGGTCGCCTGTTTGTCCGGTACAGGCGGATTTGGAACGCACACCTTAGCTCCCGCCAATCTTTGCCTAGCGTTACCCGATGGATTTCCCATGGTGGACGCTGCCGCTTTTATTATGATTTATGCAACTTCTTACCATGCGCTGATTGACAGAGCGCAACTTCAATCAGGTGAAACTGTTTTAGTGCTGGGTGCGGCTGGCGGGGTGGGTTCTGCAGCGATTCAAATTGCAAAAGCAGCGGGAGCCAAAGTGATTGCCGCAGCTTCCACCCAAGAAAAGTGTGATTTGTGTAAAAAACTCGGCGCGGATGAAGTCATCAACTACGGCAAAGACAATTTGCGAGAACAAATCAAGCTTTTGACACAGGGCAAAGGGCCCGACGTGATTTATGACCCCGTAGGTGGGGAGTTTGCTGAGCCGGCTTTTCGTTCCATTGCTTGGCGCGGAAGGTATTTGGTTGTGGGTTTTGCATCGGGTCCCATTCCTTCATTGCCATTGAATTTGGCGTTACTTAAAGGCGCATCCATCGTAGGCGTTTTTTGGGGGGACTTTGCCAAAAAAGAACCCAAAGCAAATTCTGAAATGATGAAAACACTTCTTGATTGGTACCGAGATTCGAAAATCAAACCACATATCGATTCAGAGATATCCATGGAAAACTTAAGGCACGCCTACGCCCGAATGGGGTCACGCCAAGTTATGGGTAAATTGGTTCTTGTCAATTGACTCTGTAGTTGAAATCAATGGCAAAATCCTGTTCTGAATTCACGCCATGACCCATGGTTTGTTTTTCTTGTTCAACTTCAAAGGTGCTCAATGAGTCAAATTTTGCAATCCCTTTATAAAACTCTCCTTGCTGGATTGGTTTTACTGGTTTTGGTTCTCTTCATAACTTCATCGGTCACAGGTCAAAGCATCCAATTCGGCCATGCTTGGGGCTCTTTTGTCATGCGATGGCTGCATGTACTTTGTGGGACGATGTGGATTGGTCTGCTTTGGTATTTCAATTTTGTTCAAATTCCTTCTATGCCCAGCATTCCTGATGAGCAAAAACCAGCCATCAGTAAAGTTATTGCACCCACTGCATTGTTTTGGTTTCGCTATGCGGCCTTGGCCACTGTGATCACAGGACTGCTTTTGGCTTGGATGCAAAACTACATAGTGCAGGCACTGACCCTGCAACTTCCTTTTGCAGCCATCGGCATCGGTATGTGGATCGCTCTCGTCATGGCTTTCAATGTTTGGTTCATTATTTGGCCCAATCAGAAAAAGGCCCTAGGAATGGTTGTAGTTGAACCTGCTGAAAAAGCAAAAGCCGCCAGAACGGCTATGTTGACTTCGCGTATCAACACCTTGTTGTCCATCACCATGCTCTATATGATGGTTGCGCAACAAAATGGCGGTCTGTAAAAGTAAATTCAAGCTCTAAATAAAAACCGCACAATGTCAAAAGACATTGCGCGGTTTTTTTGTTACTCATCCAAATTTTTGGATTCGCGTTTTTCGCGCTTGAGCTTTTCTTGCTTGAGTTCTCTCAATTGAAAGTAAGCAAAAACAAATACAAGCAGGAAAATGCCTAATTCAATCCATATACCCATAGTATTTTGAGACCTGAGTCAATTAAGCGGCAATAGCAAGCTTGGCAGAAAAACCTAGCTTGTTCAAGGCTGTTTCCAAATGCGCAACGCTGCGATCGATATTGTGGAGTTTTTCAAGTCCGAACAAACCAATACGGAAACTCATGAAGTCTGGACGCTCATCGCACTGCAACGGAACGCCGGCAGCAGTTTGAAGTCCTAGTGAAAGAAACTTCTTGCTATTTTGAATGTCTTTATCGTCGGTGTAACTCACCACCACACTGGGCGCCTTAAAACCGTCTGCAGCGACACTGACAATGCCACGGCTCTCTAGAAGGTCACGTACACGCAGGCCTAAATCAATTTGCTCTTGCCGAACTTTGTCAAAACCGTAGGCTTGTGTTTCTTGCATGACGTCTCTCAAGCGAGTTAAAGCATCTGTTGGCATGGTCGTATGGTACGAATGGGTGCCATTTTCATAACCTTCCATAATTTGAAGCCATTTTTTTAAGTCACAAGCAAAACTGGAGCTTTGGGTCTGATCAATAGCTTTTCTCGCACGCTCACTCAACATCACCATGGCGCAGCAGGGAGAACTGCTCCAGCCCTTTTGAGGAGCACTGATAAGTACATCAACGCCAGTAGCTTGCATGTTGACCCACATCGCGCCAGAAGCTATGCAATCTAACACCATCAAACCACCCACCTTGTGTACGGCGGTGGAAATTGCAAGCAAGTACGCATCTGACAAAATCATTCCGGCGGATGTTTCAACGTGAGGAGCGAATACAACCGCAGGCTTGTGAAGCTCAATGGCTGCGACTACCTCCGCAACAGGCGCTGGGATCCAAGGTGAGACAGCATCAGAAGGAGAAATTTGTCTGGCCTTCATGAGAATGGTTTCTGATGGGATGTGTCCCATGTCGAAAATTTGCGACCAACGAAAACTGAACCAACCATTTCTTATGACCATGACTTTTTGCCCAGCAGCAAACTGCCTGGCCACAGATTCCATTCCAAAGGTACCGCTGCCAGGAACCAAAACACTGGAATGCGCGTGATAAACGTCTTTCAAAATAGCTGAAATATCCCGCATGACCCCTTGGAATTTTTGAGACATATGGTTGAGTGCTCTGTCTGTGTAGACAACAGAAAACTCTAAGTGGCCATCGGGATCAATATCGGACAGTAAGCCGGCCATAACATAGCTCCAAAAAAAGAGTAGAAAAAATGGGGTGGCTGACGGGACTCGAACCCGCGACAACAGGAATCACAATCCTGGACTCTACCAACTGAGCTACAGCCACCAATGGTATTAAATTATAAGTCTTGATGCAGCCAATACAAAATCAAGGCTGTTTCAGTAAATTGTCAGATGCGGGCTTTTCAGCTTGAAACTTAACTTTCGAGCGACTCTTTAAATACCCAAAATAAGCCAAGCTTTCAGCAGAAGTCCAAGCATTAGCGTATTTACCAACTGAGTTTTTACCATCAGTCACCGGCAAAGACTTCAAAACTTTGTTAATTTTGATCAGTCCAAAACCCCTGGCCCCCAGGTCAACCCCCACCATAACGGGGAGTTGAGACGCCTCTGCGCGCATGGCTGACTCAATCAAAACTGAGGGGAGTTTTTGTGTCTGTTCACGAGAAATAATGACTGGCGCTTGTAGCTTTGCGACAGAAGGATCTTTTCGCCATAAATCCAGTTTTTCGTTGCCTTCTTTTTTGGCCATATCCAACGATTTTTGTGACATCACCGATTGAATAATCATGGGTCTCACGTCTTCTAGTAAAAGCTTGGCAGAAGGTTTATGAGCAACCACTCTGGCTGAAACCAGTTGATTGGTTGAAGTTTCAACTGCTTCGGTATTTTGTTTTTTGACTATGGCATCAGAGCTGAAAATTGACTGCAACAACTTGGGGTTGGACCACAAAGCCTTAGACGCACTGGCATTTTGCTTTGAAATATCACGAGCAATTTGTATATCTAATTTAAATTTTTGTGAAACAGGCATGAGGCTATCAGATTGTTCATAAACCATATTGGTGAACTGCTCTGCAAGTTCAGCAAATTTCTTTTTGGCTAAATCTTTTTTTAACTCCTGCTCGAGAGCAACTCTGGCCTGAGCAAATGAGGCACCTGCAGCAGACTTGATATCGGTTAAAAGAATAATGTGGTAACCAAATTCAGACTCAACAACATCACTGATTTCACCTTTCTTCAAAGAGAAAGCCACATCTTCAAAGGGCTTGACCATAGCGCCACGTGCGAAATAATCGAGATCACCACCTTTGGTCGATGAGCCAGGATCTTGAGAGTTTTTCTTGGCCAAATCCGAGAATGATTCTGGAGATTTACGAAGTGAGGTCAGTAGATTTTGAGCTTTTTCAAGAGCAGCTTTCTTATCAGCGGAACTGACTTCTTTTGCTGCAGCAATCAATATATGGCTGGCTCGACGCTCTTCCTTGGCGTTGAGTAGATTTTGATTTTGGTCGAAATAATTTTTAAGTTCCGACTCGCTGACGGTGATGGATTTTTCAACCGTTGAAAGATCCAAAACAACATATTCAATGTCGACAGTCTCTGAGGTCTGATAGTCTTGCGAGTGTGCAAGAAAATAGCTCTTGAGGTCTTCATCAGTTGGCTTGGCCAGATCAAGGTAATCTGATGCGGAAAAAACAGCCACTTGAATTTCACGCTGCTGTGAAAAAGCATCTAATGTGGGAGCAGACTGCGAAGCAGGAGAAAAGCTACTGGCATTGACACCACCAATGACTTGCCTCACAGCCAAATCAGACCTGATACGAAACTCAAAAATATCAGGCGTCATTCCTTGGGCGCTTAAAAATGCTTTGTACTTTTCAATATCGAAAGAACCATCGGCTTTCTTCAATTCTGCGAATGAATCAACTTCACCAATAGATTTCACTAATTTCTGATCAGATATTTTGATATTCAAATTAGATGCGCTGGCCTCTAAAACCCTTGCCCGCACAATTCTCTCGAGGGCCATGAACTTGATGGCAGGCGTATCAAACATGGCCACATCCATGCCCGGCATGGACGCTCGCATGCGTTCAACCTCATTCTTATGCGACTGTTCCCACTCTGCAACAGTGATATCACGACCATCGACACTGGCTGCCAATACACTTTTGTCATTGAAACGCTGGTAGCCGTCAACACCAAAAAGCACAAATGACGGAAATATCAAAATAATCAGCAATATCTGCATGATTTTTTTGTTGCGCTGAATAAATTCAAACATAAATAGACTTTGATGATAAGAAAGGCGAACACAAGTTCGCCTTTAAAAAGATTGGTGGGTGCTGACGGGCTCGAACCGCCGACCTACGCCTTGTAAGGGCGCCGCTCTACCAACTGAGCTAAGCACCCCACCTTAACTCTTCAGTTTAAAGCATCCTTCAATGCTTTTCCAGCCCTGAATTTAGGCGCCTTCGAGGCTTTGATGGTGATGGCCGCACCCGTAGCTGGGTTGCGACCGCTTCGCTCTTCACGCTGCGAAACTTCAAAAGTACCAAAACCCACTAGGGATACTGCATCGCCTTTTTTCAAAGCAGAGGTAATGGTATCCAAAGCAGATTCCAAAGCGCGAGTTGCTGCTGCTTTAGAAATATCGGCATCAGCCGCAATGTGTTCAATCAGATCAGTTTTATTCACAAAGGTCCCCTTGACATCAGGTGTGATTTGTTAAGTTAATTAAAGCAAGATGGTTGCATGAAAACTCTCATGCAAAGCCATTCTAGTAGATTTAGCTGGTAAATCTAAATGACAGTCGGCGTTACAAGCCGATACAGCTAGCAATGGCCTTGCCAAGATCTGAGCACTTCGCATTCCCTCCAAGATCAGGCGTTTTGGGACCTTGGTTTTGCGGATCTAAGCAGGCCTCAATGGCATGCAAAATTATGTCGTGTGCTTGTTTGTAACCCAAAAAATCCAACATCATGGCAGCACTCCAAATTTGGCCAATGGGGTTCGCTATGCCCTTGCCTGCGATGTCAGGCGCAGAGCCGTGAACTGGCTCAAACAATGAAGGAAAGGTTTTGGAGGGATTGATATTGGCACTTGGCGCAATAGCGATAGTGCCCGTACAAGCAGGCCCAAGATCACTCAAAATATCGCCAAATAAATTGCTTGCGACAACAACATCAAAAAAATCTGGTCGCTGAACAAAATGGGCAGTCAAGATGTCAATGTGAAATTTATCTAAACGAACCTCAGGAAAACCATGACTCATCGCAAGCACACGCTCATCCCAATAGGGCATGGTGATGGCGATGCCATTAGATTTAGTGGCGCTCGTCAAGTGCTTCTTGGGTCGAGATTGGGCTAATTCAAAAGCAAATTTCAATACACGGTCTACCCCTATTCTTGTCATCACAGTTTCTTGCATGACAATTTCACGCGCAGTCCCCTCAAACATACGACCGCCAATCGTCGAATACTCTCCCTCGGTATTTTCGCGAACAATGTACATATCGATTTCGCCAGGCTGGCGAGGAGAGCCATCCGGTCGAACAACCGGAGCCCTGACGCCAGGCATCAGTTTGGCGGGTCTGAGGTTGATGTATTGGTCAAACTCTCGCCTAAACAGCAGCAGCGAGTTCCATAAAGAAATATGGTCGGGGATTTTTTCAGGCCAACCCACTGCGCCAAAAAAAATAGCGTCATGCCCCCCCAGCAAGTCCCGCCAATTGTCGGGCATCATCTTGCCATGCCTCTCAAAGTAGGGCCAGCTGGCAAAGTCAAAAACATCTAGCTCTAAAGTTATGCCAAGTAAGCTTGTCGTCGCCTCGAGAACACGCAAGCCTTCGGGCATGACCTCTTGTCCAATACCGTCTCCCGCAATGACAGCGACACGTTTTTTAGACATTCGTCAACCCAATCAAAAGAGTGAACTGTGCTTTACTCAATAGCAGCTCTGATGTGCGGTACGGCTTTTTTTAGATAATAAAGCATGGACCAAATGGTCATAAACGCAGCCGCCCAAATCAACACTCTGCCAGTTGCGCCCGTATGGATCCATCCCCACAAAACCCCATCGAATAAAAGAAAAGGAATGGCAACCATTTGAAGCGTTGTTTTAAGTTTTCCCAGTAAATTGACAGCAACACTTTTGGAAGCCCCAATCAGGGCCATCCACTCACGAAGAGAAGAGATGGCAATTTCACGCCCAATGATCAGCAAAGCAACAATGACATCAACCCGACCCAAATCAACCAAAACCAACAAGCTGGCACAAACCAAAAACTTATCAGCCACAGGATCTAAAAAAGCGCCGAAAGCGGATGTCTGATTAAGCTTTCGTGCCAAAAAGCCATCCAACCAATCGGTTAAAGCAAATAGAACAAACATCACTGTCGCAACTAAATTTTTAGTCTCGCTGTCGAGTGGCGCATCAAAAACAAAAACAATAAAGGGGATAGCCGCAATCCGCGTCCAGGTCATTAAATTTGGAATACTAAAAAACATATGTTTATTCGTAAGCAATGAATGCATTACCCCCAAGTGAACCTTTAGACAATTTGTCAACAGCTTCTTCTGTAGGCACAAAGAGCACATTGTCACCTAAGACTATTTGCGCTTCACAATGCGGCAGTTGAAACAGCACCCTCACGCCTAGACCTTTTGAGACACCTTGTGTACTTGAAATTGAATTATCCGCTTGCGAAAAGAATTTTTGTAGATGAGAAGTTTCTTCCCCATTAGCTTGCTCTTGGCTAAAAAAACATTGGAGATATTTGCCAAATCGGCATCTTGCCTCAAAAAAGTTCATGGATTGAACCAAGGTTAAACGCATTTGAGAGGGATCTCTCCTATCGGTTTGAACCTTGATTTGTGCAACGATCAACTGATCCTCATGAATATTGAGCCTGTTGGCATTGAAGGTATTTTCATCTGCACTGATTTCAAGTGCAGCAGTCATGTCATCAATCTCAAAAATATAAAGCTTACCTCTGGTTGTATTGATAAATCGGTCATTTTTGACGATACCTGCCACCCATTGGGGCTCCTTGATATCGATCAAATCTTTCAGTGAGGTTTTAATAAATTTTCCAACTTCATTTGAATATTCTTCAAATATATGACCTGAAAAGTGAAAACCAATAGCGACTTTTTCATGCGCCAAACGCTCTCGAACTGACCAAGCATGCACGTGATTCATGGGAGGCTCTTGAGAATGCGCACCATGTGCAGCATCAAAAAGTCCAACTTGGTTGAGATTATTTGTCTGCGATTGTGCAAATTCCCACGCCAAATCAACCGAGGCCAGCAAAGAGGAACGCTGAGAAGAAATGCAATCAAATGCGCCAGATTTGATCAGGGCCTCAACTGTACGTTTGTTGACTTTGGTGCGGTCAATGCGTGCACAAAAGTCAAACAGGCTGGTGAAAATACCACTGGTTTGACGGACTTGTTCGATCTCAGCAATCGCCGATTGACCCGTCCCTCTGATAGCACCTAAGCCATACCGAATCGTATTCATCTCTAAAGGCTTAAAAACAAATTCACCTAGATTGATATTGGGGGCTTCAAAACTCAAACCCAAGGAAATGGCATCGTCATAAAGAATTTTGAGCTTATCCGTGTCGCCCATTTCAACCGTCATATTTGCACAAAAAAACTCTGCAGTGTGATGAACCTTTATCCACGCAGTTTGATAAGCCAAAAGAGAATAAGCGGCTGCATGCGATTTATTAAATCCATAGCCTGCAAATTCCTCCATCAAATCAAAGATCGCATCGGCTTGATCCGTTGAGATGCTGTTTGCCTCGGCACCTTTTCGGAAAATGGAACGATGCAAAGCCATTTCGTCCACTTTTTTCTTGCCCATTGCACGTCGCAATAAATCTGCACCGCCTAGGCTGTAGCCGCCTAATATCTGTGCAGTTTGCATGACCTGCTCTTGGTAAACCATGATTCCATAGGTCTCTGTCAAGACAGCTTCAACCAGAGGATGAGGGTAGATCACGGACTCGCGACCATGCTTGCGTGCCACAAAACTGGGAATGAGCGCCATAGGTCCCGGCCTAAAAAGCGCGTTGAGCACAATCAAGTCCTCAAGTCGAGAAGGCTTGGCATCTTTGAGCATGGCTTGCATGCCCCTGCTTTCAAATTGAAATACCGCTTCCGTTTTTCCTTCAGAAAATAATTGATAGGTTTTAGCGTCGTCAAGAGGAATGTCATCCAAAGACCAATCAGCTTTTTCCTTTTTTTGATTAATTAGGACTTTGGCATTTTCAAGAATAGTTAAGGTGGCCAAGCCTAAAAAATCGAATTTAACCAGGCCAATCGCCTCCACATCGTCTTTGTCAAATTGACTGACAGAAGCTGGGCTGCCTGATTGTTGATACAGAGGACAAAAGTCAGTCAACTTTCCAGGCGCAATAAGGACGCCACCCGCATGCATCCCCACATTCCTTGTGAGACCTTCCAAATTTTGCGCCAAATTGAGGAGGATTTTGACTTCGTCTTCTCGCTCTAAGCGCTGAGCAAGAATTGGTTCTTGCTCAAGAGCCAAAGCAATGGTCATGTGCTGGCCTGGTTTGTTCGGGATGAGTTTTGACAGGCCATCGCAAAAGGTATAGCTCATGTCCAGCGTTCGCCCCACATCGCGAATAGCTGCCCGTGCCGCCATGGTTCCAAAAGTTACGATTTGGCTTACCGCATCACGACCATATTTTTCCTTGACGTAGTCAATCACGCGGTCTCGGTTTGCTTGACAAAAATCGATATCAAAGTCGGGCATAGATACCCGCTCTGGGTTCAAAAACCGCTCAAACAGCAGACCGTATTTCAACGGATCAAGATCTGTGATGTTGAGCGCAAAAGCCACCAATGAGCCCGCACCTGAACCACGACCCGGCCCGACAGGGCAAGCATTTGTTTTCGCCCAATTGATGAAGTCGCTGACAATCAAAAAATAGCCGGGAAAACCCATCTTTAAGATGGTTTGGATTTCAAATTCAAGCCTTGATTGGTAGGTGGCCTCTACTTCAAATCTTTCTTTAGGATCAGGAAAGAGTTTGTTCAGACGCTCAACCAAGCCCTGCTGAGAAACTTTTCGGAAATAGACGTCAATGGGAACAGCTTCACCGCCCTCTGAAGGTATTGGATATTCCGGAAGTTGAGGCTTCCCAAGGGTGAGTTGCAAATGACAACGTTTAGCGATATGGAGCGTATTGCTGATGGCACTTGGAATATCTGCGAACAATACCTGCATCTCTTCAGAGCTTTTGAAATACTGCTCACGTGTAAATAATTTGGCTCGCTTGGGGTTTCCCAATATCTCACCTTGGGCAATGCAAACCCTGGCTTCGTGCGCCTCAAAATCTTGAGATTCCAGAAATTGAACAGGATGCGTGGCTACCACAGGCAATTTCAGTCTTGCCGCCAAGGCCACGGCTGAGGCTATGTACCTTTCTTCATCTGCTCGACCAGCCCTTTGCAGCTCTATATAAAAGCGATCTGGAAAAATCTTTGTAAAAGCATGGCATATTTTTTCTGCTACTACCCCGTTGTCTTGAAGCAATGCTTGACCCACATGCCCGAGTTGTCCGCCGGATAAAAGAATCAGCCCATCGCTTAAATTTTCCAACCAAGACCATTTGATTGTGGGTAAGTGTGATTTGCTGTCTTGCAAAACCCATGATCGAGTTAGCAGCTCGCACAAATTCAAATACCCTTTGTGGGACTGAGCTAACAGCAAAATTTTTGAATGGGCATGTGCTCCATTGAATTGATCCACACCAAGATTGACCTCTGCGCCAATGATGGGCTGTACACCCGATTCACGGCATGCGGTGTAAAACTTGACTGCTCCAAATAAATTGTGAATATCGGTGATAGCCACAGCCGGCTGAGAAAACTTAACAACCCTCTGCACCACCTGATCAATTCGACAAGTTCCATCTGCGACAGAATATTCAGTGTGAAGCCGTAGATGTACAAACATGGATGGTATTTTAGGGATCAAATTCTTTTGCAATGCCCAATCATTAGGCACTTTCAATTTATTCTAAAATTAGTCGACTACAAAGGATTCACATGGCCAGCGAACTTATTCAGCATATTTCTGACTCTACTTTTGAGACTGCTGTGCTTCAATCAGATAAACCCGTTTTAGTTGACTTTTGGGCTGAGTGGTGTGGCCCATGCAAAATGATTGCCCCAGCTCTTGATGAAGCCGCTGGTACTTACGAAGGCAAACTTCAAATTACCAAACTTAATGTTGACGAAAACAAAGATATTCCCGCTAAGTTCGGTATACGTGGTATTCCTACTCTGATGATTTTCAAAAATGGCCAACTCGCCGCAACCAAAGTGGGTTCTTTAAGTAAAGCACAGTTAAACGAATTTATTGACCAGCAGCTAGCCTAAGCTGGAAATTACTGTCATAATCATTACTGATCAGCGATTTGAAACAAAGTTTATCGCCTGACTAATTCAAGACCATCTCCTGGACTGGTCTTGTCCCCTCCCCCTTGATAGATTTCATCACTCCCTTACTGGAGTAATCCAATGCACCTCAATGAGCTCAAGGCACTGCATGTGTCAGAAGTATTAAAACAAGCTGAAGAGCTTGAAATTGAAAATACAGGTCGTATGCGCAAACAAGAACTGATGTTTGCCATCATCAAAAAAAGAGCGCGGGCTGGAGAGCAAGTTTTTGCGGATGGGGTCCTTGAAATACTTCCCGATGGTTTTGGTTTTTTACGCAGTCCAGACACCAGCTACACAGCAAGTACTGACGATATCTATATCAGTCCCAGTCAAGTCAGACGATTTAATCTTCACACAGGTGACATGATTGAAGGCGAGGTTCGCATTCCCAAGGACGGCGAACGGTATTTTGCGTTGACTAAGCTAGATCAGGTGAATGGCGACCTACCTGAAAATAACAAACACAAAGTGATGTTTGAGAACTTGACGCCACTGTTTCCCAAAGAACAAATGCGCTTGGAACGTGACATCAAAGGTGAAGAAAACATCACGGGGCGAATCATTGACATCATTGCCCCTATCGGCAAAGGACAACGGGCTCTTTTGGTGGCGCCACCCAAGAGCGGCAAAACCGTCATGATGCAGCACATTGCCCACGCCATCACGGCCAATTACCCTGACAGCCATGTCATGGTTTTGCTTGTTGATGAGCGTCCAGAAGAAGTGACAGAAATGCAGCGCAGCGTCAAAGGTGAAGTCATTGCTTCTACCTTTGATGAACCTGCAGCAAGACACGTTCATGTGGCTGAAATGGTGATTGAGCGAGCCAAACGACTGGTTGAATTGAAAAAAGATGTGGTCATCTTGCTCGATTCAATCACTCGCCTTGCGAGGGCCTACAACAATGTGGTGCCAAGTTCTGGAAAAGTGCTCTCCGGAGGTGTCGACTCCAACGCCTTGCAACGCCCCAAACGCTTTTTTGGTGCAGCCCGAAAAGTTGAAGAAGGTGGTTCTTTGACCATCATTGCCACAGCTTTGATCGATACAGGCAGCCGAATGGACGAGGTTATCTTTGAAGAATTCAAAGGCACTGGCAATTGTGAGATTCACTTAGACAGACGCTTGTACGAAAAGCGGGTGTTTCCTGCCATACAACTCAATCGAAGTGGCACACGCAAGGAAGAGTTATTGTTGGCCCCTGAAATTCTTCAAAAATCCAGAATTCTGAGGCAATTTATATACAACTTGGATGAAATTGAATCAATGGAATTGATGCTCAAAAACATGAAGTCCACCAAGACCAATGTCGACTTCTTTGACATGATGCGTCGGGGCGGATGAAAAAAACTAAGATACAATCGCAACTTTTGCGAAAAGTGCACTGGAATGGCTGGTGTGGCTAACGCGACGACTCAAGGAACACACATGAAACAAGGCATTCACCCCGAATATCGCGAAGTATGCTTCGTCGATCTTTCTAATGGTTTTAAATTTGTGACCCGCACCTGTGCGAACACAAAAGAGACCATCAAAATGGACGATGGTAAAGAATTACCTTTGTACAAACTTGACACTTCAAGCGAGTCTCACCCCTTCTACACTGGCACACAAAAATCCGTGGACACCATGGGCGGCCGAGTCGAAAGATTCCGCAACAAATACGGCAAAACTGTTGCTAAATAACAGTTGTTTCCAATTTAAAAACAGCCTGAACAGGCTGTTTTTTTTTGTCTAAGTCTTTAAGTGAATACACCTAACCCCGCTATCGTCACCCAACATGCCGCTCAGCGCTTACCTGCATGGGCCATGGTGTGCATTTGCTTGGTTTACGTTTTAACCGGCCTTGTCAATCGAGACCCATGGAAGTCGCTGGATGTAGCGTCATTTGGTTATATGTGGGAGTTATCTCAGGGTCATACTGATTTATGGAAACCTGAGATAGGTGGATTGAAGCCAGATCTCACTGGCCCACTCGCCTATGCTCTAGGTGCGGGTGCTATAGCGATATGGGGTGATTGGCTGTCTCCTGATATGGCTGCACGCATTCCCTTTATGGCGAGTTTGTTGATTACGTTGATCGCAACTTGGTACGCTATTTATTTCTTAGCTAAGAACCCGCTTGCACAGCCTGTTACTTTCGCATTTGGCGGAGAAGCAAAACCTGAAGACTATGCAAAAGCTATTGCTGATGCAGGTCTATTGGCGTTAATCTCTTGCTTGGGCTTGGCTTTGCCAAGTCATGAAACAACCCCTATAGCGACTCAACTTTGCACCACCGCCATGCTGTTTTGTGGCGCAGCATTGATTCGAACGCATGTTTTGTATGCTGTTTTACTCATCAACCTGTCCTTGGTCCTGCTCACCCTAAGCGGCGCGCCTTTTCTGGCTTTGCTACTGGGCACAGGGTTCATTTTTTTGTTTTTTAAACAAGTCGGTCAAAGCGTTAAATATTTGATGCTTTTGATGTTCGGCTGCCTTGGTGTGATCGCTGTGGCTACTTGGAGTGACTTATGGCAATGGCGGTTGATCAGTTTAGAAGATGTCAATTCTCAATGGAAGGGTTTGCTGCGTCTTTTGCTTTGGTTTACTTGGCCTCTTTGGCCTCTTGCGGCTTGGACCTTATGGACATGGCGTCATCAATGGAAAGAACAGATCTGGCAGCAACACTTGATCTTGCCTGTCTTTATGTGGGTCACGATTTTTTGTGTCAGTATTTCTTCAAAAAATCCTGAGCGCACCCTCCTTCTCTCACTTCCCTCCCTGGCTTGCTTGGCTGCATTTGCTTTACCTACACTCAAAAGAAGCTTTTCGGCTTTCATCGATTGGTTCACCTTGCTTTTTTTCACAGGTGGTGCTGTCATTATTTGGGTGGTGTGGCTATCCCTGCAAACTGGCTGGCCAGCCCAACCCGCCATCAACGTCAGCAGATTGGCGCCCGGTTATGTGTCTGAAATGGACTGGGGACATACCGTCTTAGCTTTTTCAGCAACCGCCTTATGGTGCAAATTGATCATTTGGCGGCTCGGTAGAAATCCCCGCTTCATATGGAAAAGCTTAGTCTTGCCTGCAGCGGGCGCCATTTTGTGCTGGGTACTTTTAATGACTTTATGGATGCCGCTATTGAATTACGCGAGAAGCTATAAGCCACTTGCTATTCAAGTCAAAAGTTTGGTTAAGGATACAAAGTGTATTTACTCCTTAGGCTTAAATCGTTCGCAAATTGCAGGCTTGAGTTTTCATGGTCGCTTAAGATTTAACGACTTTGAAAAAAATACCCATCAAGAAGAATGCACATGGCTGATCACCAACCCTGAAACGCTTGCCATCAGGAAAAAAATGATAGAAACAGGCTTATGGGAGGAATTTAAAGTCATACGAAGACCCGCTGATAAAAGGGAAGATATAGTGATTTATCAACGCAAAGCTGACATTGCCAACAAATGAGAGGGCTGAATTAATTTGACTGTTTTCGAAATCTTTGGCTTGGAAAAATCAGAGAAAAACTCGAACCCGAATTCAATTTGCTTTCAATGCGCAACTGACCGTCATGTCGTTGAATAACATGTTTCACAATGGCCAGCCCTAGACCCGTTCCGCCCGTATCACGTGATCGACTGCGATCCACTCGGTAAAAACGTTCAGTAAGTCTGGTGATGTGCTCGGGTGCGATACCTTCACCTGTGTCAATCACGGAAAACTCATAACCGTCTTCGCATTGACGCCAAGAAACAGTCACTTTGCCACCACTCGGTGTGTATCGAAGCGCATTGCTGACCAAGTTTGAAAAAGAACTTCTTATTTCGTCTACAGACCCTGAAATTTCATGACCCGTTAAATCATCAGCTATGGAAAAATTCAAAGAGTGAGTTGAACCATTCTTTTGATTCAACACCTTCACTAAGCCCTTGGCTTCTTCATGGCAAGTCGACCAAAGCCTGTCAAAGCTGTGCCATTCAGATGCACTGGGCAAAGGGCTTCCTTCTAAGGTGGACAAAGTCAATAAATCCTTTACCAAGTTTTGCATCCGCAGCGCTTGCTGAGACATTAGATTTAAATAGTTATTTGTTTCGGTTGCAGTCAGGGAAAGATTGAGCATGGTTTCTACAAAACCAATCAAGACCGTCAAAGGTGTTCTGATTTCATGAGAAACATTAGCAATAAAGTCTCTGCGCATCACTTCTGCTTGTTCAAGGGCGGTAATGTCCCTCGATAAAAGTAATTTTTTACCATCCCCATAGGGAAAAACTTGAATGGCAATTTTCTGCGGATGATCAACACGGTTTTCGCGACCCTCAATCACTGCTTCATTCTCATACAAATGCGAACGCGCATAGGCGCTGAATACTGGGTTGCGAAGCAAATAGCCTATTAACTGATCCACATCTCTTTGTGGGTCTATACCCAAATGCCTTGAGGCGGTTTTATTGGACCAAATGATGTGCCATTCGTTATCCAGTAAAACCACGCCGTTAGGAGAGGCCTGAATAGCAGATAAGAATTGGCGCAAACTCTCTTTGCTGGCGTTTAACTCAACTTCTTTTTGCCTAAATAATCGCCTGACCTGATCGGCAGACTCGCCCAATATCCCTGACTGATCAGGAGGGTTAAGAATATCAGCGGACTTAATCCATTTGTAGAATAAAAATTCGCGCCTAGATTCAATAAAAAAAACCAATACTGCAGCAAGAAAGAGACCTAAGCATGCTCCAGGCCAAGCACCCAAACCATGTGGGATAAAGAACCCCAAAGAAAAGCCCAGAAGGAGAAAAAAAATAAATAAAAATAAACGATAAATCATGTCTGATCTATCCTAGCACTGAGTGCTTTTTTTAAATGCGCAAGCAACGAAAGGCTTAGCCTTTAGGGTGAAAGCGTCTCCAGTTGAACTTGACTGGTCAATCTATAGCCTGTACCCCTGACAGTTTCAATCATCACACCAGCAACACCTAAGGCTTCGCGCAAGCGCTTGACGTGCACATCCACAGTACGTTCTTCAATAAAAACATGGTCTCCCCAGACTTTATCCAACAGCTGTGAACGGGTGTGAACGCGCTCGGAGTGATGCATTAAAAAATTGAGCAATTTAAACTCAGTAGGACCTATCTTGATGGGCGAATCCATCACAGTCACCCGATGGGTTGAACCATCGAGACTCAAACATCCAATTTTGATACTGTCGACTGATTGCTCAGGGGTTCTTCTTCTCAGCACAGCGCGAATTCTGGCCAATAACTCTTGGGTAGAAAAAGGCTTGGTGATGTAGTCATCCGCCCCTGCATCCAAACCAGACACTTTGTCATTCTCAGAACTCTTGGCAGTGAGCATCAAAATAGGAACGGATTTGGTTCTTGGGTCATTGCGCCACTTCCGAGCCCAAATAACACCACTTTGCCCAGGCAACATCCAGTCAAGCAAAATCACATCAGGTAATACAGCGTCAATTTCCCTTTGCGCGCTCTCCCCGTCTTCTGCCCAAATAGGGGTCATACCGTTATGGCGTAAATTGACTGAAATCAATTCAGCAATAGCTGACTCATCTTCAACAATCAGAACTTTGGGGAGATGGCGAACGTTCATACTTTTTGTACAGTAGATTCAATATGCTCGATGGAAGAATGACGCACATCTTCACCTTTGACGATATAGATGATCAACTCGGCAATATTTTTCGCATGGTCACCAATACGCTCAAGCGCTTTGGCCACAAAGAGAAGATCTAAGCCTGCGCTGATGGTTCTAGGATCTTCCATCATGTAGGTGATGAGTTTTCGAACAAAGCCGTCAAATTCTTTATCGATCAAATCATCTTCTTTTAAAATCGTCACGGCCGTGGCCGTATCCAGTCGCGCAAACGCGTCCAAAGATTTTCTAAGTAAATTACTGGCGAGTTCTGTGGCCAGTCTTAATTCAGAGGAAGGCAGTGCACGAAAACCACCTCGGGCCATGATGGATTTCACCATGCGTGCAATCTTGGCGGCCTCGTCACCCGCTCTTTCCAAATTAGCCGTCGCTTTAGAGAGCGCCATCAGTAAGCGCAGGTCATTGGCCGTGGGTTGGCGTCTGCCAATGATGGAGGAAAGTTCACGGTCAATTTCAACTTCCATGGCATTGACTTTGTGCTCATTCTCAATCACAGAATCTGCCACGTTTTCAACAAACAAGGAAAGCGCATAAACAGCTTGTTGAATTTGAGACTCAACCAGCCCGCCCATCTCCATCAAGCGAGATGAGACACCATTGAGTTCATTGTCAAATTGGGTCGATAAGTGTTTATCAGGCATAGCAACTTTCAAAAAATTTAACCAAAACGGCCAGTAATGTAATCTTCAGTTTCTTTACGCTTAGGTTTGAAAAAGACTTGTTCTGTTTCTCCAAACTCAACCAAGTCCCCCAAATACATATAGGCTGTGAAATCAGAAACGCGAGCAGCCTGCTGCATATTGTGTGTAACGATGACAACCGTGTAATCAGACTTCAGCGTGGTCACCAATTCTTCTACCTTACCGGTAGAAATAGGATCAAGCGCTGAGGTGGGTTCATCAAGCAACAAAATAGTGGGCTTGACAGCGATGCCTCTGGCAATGCAAAGCCGTTGCTGTTGGCCGCCAGAAAGCGACAAACCGCTTTGTCCTAGTTTGTCTTTGACTTCATTCCAAATAGCGGCTTTTTGTAAAGCCCATTCAACCCTGTCGTCCATTTCAGAACGCGACAAGTCATCATACAAACGAACACCAAACGCGATATTGTCATAAATGGACATAGGGAATGGAGTCGGCTTTTGAAAAACCATACCAATACGGGCGCGCAGCAAATTTAAATCTTGCTTAGCGTCAAGAATATTTTTACCGTTGAACATGATTTGACCTTCGGCCCTTTGACCAGGGTAAAGGTCATACATGCGGTTCAAGGTACGCAGCAATGTGGACTTGCCACAACCCGATGGGCCAATGAAAGCGGTGATGGAGTTCTCTTGGATATCGAGATTGATGTTTTTAAGGCTGTGAAATGAACCGTAATAAAAATTCAAATTTCGAACTTCCAAAACGTTTTGGGAAAGTACTTCGGGTGAGGCAGTGGTTTGCATAATGAAGTTTTTTCAATAAGGGAAGTTATAGAGGTCAGACTGAGGATTTATCTCTGAAAAAGGTTCTGGCAAGAATATTCAAACCAAGGACAGACAAGGTGATCAAGAGTGCACCGCCCCAAGCCAGACGAATCCAGTTGTCATAAGGGCTCATGGCAAACTGGAAAATCACGACCGGCAAATTGGCCATGGGCTTGCTCATGTCATCGTTGTAAAACTGGTTGCTCAATGCGGTGAACAACAGCGGCGCTGTTTCACCGCTGATGCGGGCAATCGCCAGCAAAACACCGGTGATCACACCGCTTTTGGCGGCGAGCAGCGTCACCGACAACGACACTTTCCAACGCGGCGCGCCCAGGGCGAAAGCCGCCTCGCGCAAGCTGCTAGGCACCAGCCTGAGCATGTTTTCAGTGGTTCGCATCACCACAGGCACGGCAATCAGCGCCAGCGCCAGACTGCCTGCGTAACCTGAGAACCCGCCCAAGGTGGCCACGGCAATCGCATACACAAACAAACCGATCACGATCGAGGGCGCCGACAACATGATGTCGGTCACAAAACGGGTGAGCTCGGCCGTTTTGCTTTGATCGCCGTATTCGGTGAGGTAAATGCCCGCCAAAATACCCACAGGTGTGGCGACCAAAACCGACAAGCCGACAATCATCAAACTGCCCACGATGGCATTGCGCAAGCCCCCGCCCTCAGTGCCTGGTGCAGGCGTGTCCTTGGTCAAAATGCTCCAGTCGAGTGCCGCAAAACCGTTGGTAAACAAGACCGACAAAATCCACAGCAACACGGTCAAACCCACAACCATGGCCAGCATGGAGGTGACCATGCCCAAAGCGTTGGCCAGACGGCGCCTGCGGTACAGCGCGTGATTCATGTTCATCGCCATGTCAGAACCCCTTGGCTTTTTCAGCCCGATTGATCAAGATTTTGGCCAAGGCCAACACCACAAACGTGATCACAAACAACAAGAAACCGAGTGCGAACAATGAAGAAATATGGAAATCGGCGGCTTCACCGAATTCGTTGGCCAAGGTCGAAGCGATGGACGTGCCTGGCGAGAATAGCGAGGTGGGCATCCGGTTGGCGTTGCCAATCACAAAGGTCACGGCCATGGTCTCGCCCAGCGCCCGACCCAGTCCCAGCATGATGCCGCCGATGACCCCTTTTTGGGTGTAAGGCAGCACGATCTTGCTCACCACTTCCCAAGTGGTGCAGCCCAAGCCATAGGCCGATTCACGCAAGATGGGCGGTGTGATTTCGAAGACATCGCGCATCACTGCGGCCACAAAAGGCAAGACCATGAATGCCAGCACAATCCCGGCCGCCAAAATGCCCATGCCGTTCGTGGCACCCCCAAACAGGAAACCGATGAGGGGCATGCCGCCGAGCACATCGCGCAGCGGCACCTGGATGAAATCGGCAAACAAGGGCGCAAACACAAACAGGCCAAACATGCCATAAATGATGGAGGGCACCGCCGCCAACAATTCGATGGCGGTGCCCAAAGGGCGGCGCAACCAGACGGGGCAGGTCTCGGTCAGGAACACGGCAATGCCAAAAGCCAAAGGTACCGCCACCAGCATGGCGATGCCCGCACTGGCTAGGGTGCCCACGATCGCAATGGCCGCACCAAACTCTTCATTGATGATGTCCCACTCGACATACCAAATGAAACTCACACCAAATTTGGCAAACGTCGGCCAAGCGTTGATGAACAAGGACACGATGATCCCGGCCAAGGCTAACAGAACCAACAAGGAGAATAACTGCGTCAGGCGGTGAAACAACACGTCTTGCAACCGCTGGCGCTTCGCCACAGCCATCAAATGACTGTTGTTGTCCACGCTGGAGAGGGGGGGTTGCATGAAATGACTGTTGTTGTCCACGCTGGAGAGGGGGGGTTGCATGTCTTGACCCATCAAACAAAGAGCATCAAATAAACAAAAAGTCCGTCGGTCGCTGAACAACAACCGACGGATGGCAGGCCAGAGCCTGAATTACTTCTGGATCTGTGACCAGACTTTAGAACGGATGTCGTTGGTCAGGCTGTCGGGCAATGCCACGTAGTCGAGTTCCGAAGCCATTTTCTTGCCGTTCTTGAAAGACCAGTCAAAGAACTTCAAGACTTCAGCGGAAGCGGCTTTATCGGCAGGATTTTTGTACATCAAGATGAAAGAGGCTGTGCTGATGGGCCAGCTGTTGTCACCTTTGGCATTGACCATAGACACGCCCATGCCTGGTACGCTGAACCAGTCAGCACCAGCAGCGGAACCCGCAAAGGCCTCTTCGCTTGGGTTGACGAACTTGCCGTTGGCGTTTTGCAACTGCATGAAGTTCATATTGTTCTTTTTCACGTAGGCGTATTCCACATAACCCACAGAACCCTTGATACGGTTCACGTTGGCTGCAACACCTTCGTTGCCCTTGCCACCCACGGAGGATGGTGCTGGCCACTTAACCGCAGCGCCCTTACCAACGCTGTCAGCCCAGTCTTTGCTGATTGAAGTCAGGTAATCGGTGAAGTTGAAGGTCGTGCCCGAACCGTCGGCGCGGTGCACTACGGTGATAGTTTCATTCGGCAGGGTCTTGCCAGGATTCAAAGCGACCAGCTTGGCATCGTTCCATTTGATGATTTTGCCCATGAACATCTCGGCCAAGACAGGGCCAGTGACGCGCAACTCACCAGGTTTGAAACCATCCAAATTGAGCACAGGCACAGTGCCACCGATGATGGCGGGGAACTGAACCATACCGTCTTTATCGAGTTCATCACCTTTGACGGGGGCGTCGGAAGCACCGAAGGTCACCGTTTTGGCGCGAATCTGCTTCAAACCACCGGAAGAACCGATGGATTGGTAATTCATGCCCGTACCTGTGACCTCTTTATAGGCTTCTGCCCACTTGGCATATATAGGGAATGGGAAAGTTGCACCAGCGCCTGTGATGTCGGCAGCAAAAGACAACATGGAAGCAGCTGAAAAACCGGCGGCAACAAGCAACGACTTAAATTGAAACATTTTCTCTCCTTGAAAAAAATTGAACTACTCTGTCTATAACTAATCCTTAAACACTTTAAAAAGGAAATATGACAGTATCGTGTCTGCAAAGCAGCATCCAAGGTAAATAACACGAAATTTGAGCTATAAATAATTCAAATATGGGCCGCATAATGATATTTTCATAGCTGAAATAAGTCTAAATTGAAAAATCAACCTTTTATTTGTCATTAATCAGTCATGTTTTCGACACATAATAAATGCTTTAATTAAATGTAAATAGTATAAAAATATTCATATTTACATGCAACTTTGATTTTCACCATGACAGAATCATGAAAAATGGAACCATGTTGGCTGCTGTCGACCTTGGGTCAAACAGCTTTCGCCTAGAGATTTGTCGCTACAGCCATGGCTTGATTCAGCGTTCAGAGTACATCAAGGAAGCCGTGCGTCAGGGCAGTGGATTGGATGAAGAACGCAACCTGAGCACGGAAGCCATGGAGCGTGGCTGGGAATGTCTGGCGCGTTTTGCTGAGCGATTGGCGGGCTTCAAACCCAATGAGGTCAGGGCAGTGGCAACCCAAACCTTGAGAGAAGCTAAAAACAGACATGTTTTTTTGGCCAAAGCCCATGAGTTACTTGGTTTTCCTATTGAAGTTGTCTCAGGGCGCGAAGAAGCCCGCCTTATCTATCAAGGTGTTTCGCATTTTTTACCGCAAACAGATGAGCGCCGCTTGGTGATTGATATTGGCGGCAGGTCAACCGAATTTATATTGGGTGTCAGGCAAGAACCATCTTTGCTTGAAAGCTACCGACTGGGCAGTGTATCTTCCAGTCTTAAATACTTTGCCCAAGGGGAACTTACCCAGACCGCCTTTCACAAGGCAGAGGTGGCAGCCAAGGCTGTTTTAGAAGAAGCTGTAGAAAAATTCCCCCAAAAAGCGTGGGACACCGCCTTTGGCTCCTCTGGCACGGTCAGCGCCGTGGCTGAAGTCTTGGGTGGCGCTGGTTGGTCCGACACAATCATCACCTTAGAGTCCTTAGACTGGTTAAAGCGCCACCTGATTCGCATAGGGCATACAGACCACTTGCGCATGGAGGGTTTAAAGGAAGACCGCAGAGCGGTCATAGGCGGCGGTTTGGCCATTTTGTATGCGGTGCTGGAGTTGTTTCAAGTCAATGAGTTACAGGTCACCCCGGGCGCTTTGCGCCATGGCTTGCTGTATGACTTGATTGAGCGGGAAGACGACACCAAAGACACCCGCGCAGTCACCGTTTTAGGTTTGCAAAAAGAATTCCAAGCCGACGCCGAGCAGGCCAAAAGGGTCAGCAAAGTCGCTTGCTATTTTCTTCTTCAATTGCAAGCTTCCAAACACAGCAGTCTTGACTGGAACAGGCTCTTGAAAAAACTTGATTGGGCGGCTCAATTGCATGAAATTGGAGCGCAAATATCGCATACCGATTCACACAAACACAGCGCCTATATTTTGGACAACACCGATGCGCCTGGGTTTGCGCTGCATGAGTTGCATAGGCTGAGTTTGCTGGTGCTGGGGCACAAAGGAAAACTGAAGAAATTAGAAACAGACTTCAGTGATGAAGGCTTTGCCTGTCAACTGATGTGTCTGCGATTAGCGGTGATTGTTTGCCACGCTAGGCGGGAACCGGACTATAAAAAACTACAACTTCGCCTGTCAGACAAGCAAGCCAACCGTTTTGAATTAAAGATAGAAGCGCTGTGGCCACAGCGCTTCCCCCAGTCCCAACATCTGTTGCAGCAAGAAGTGATTGCTTGGCAAAAGACCTATTGGGAACTTCAACTCAAGTAGCGTTAACGAACGATTTTGAGCAATTCGCGCTTGCCAGCCTTGTAGGTGAACAAAGTCAAAGCACCATTTTTAACGTCGCCTTTTTCATCAAAAGTGATGTCGCCTGTGACGCCCTTGTAGCCAGCAGTTTTGGCCAACACCGGCAGGTATTTGGCTGGGTCAGATGAATTGGCTTTGACCATCGCATCAACCATTAAGTTGACTGAGTCATAGACATAAGGCGCATAGATCTGAACGTCAACATTGAAACGCTTTTTGAATTTCGCCTTGAAAGCAGCGCTTGATTTTTCATCAATGCCACCGGCTTCAGCGCAAAACACTTGGTTGTTACCAACCGCATCGCCACCGAGCTTGAGGATTTCATTGGTACAAATACCATCACCACCGACAAACTTGGCATTCAACCCCAGAGACTTCATTTGCTTGATCATGGGACCGGCAACCGCATCCATGCCACCAAAGAACACCAAATCGGGTTTTTTACCTTTGATTGTGGTCAAAATGGCGGTGAAATCGGTGGCTTTGTCGGTGGTGAATTCACGACCCACCACAGTGGCACCAGCTGCTTTGGCGGCTTTTTCAAATTCGTCAGCCACACCCTGGCCGTAAGCGGTACGGTCATCAATCACCGCAATGTTTTTGGCTTTGAGTTCACCAATGGCAAAGCGGCCCAAGGTGCCACCTAAATGCACATCGTCAGCCACCACGCGGAAGGTGGTTTTGTAACCTTGGCGTGTGAACTTGGGGTTGGTCGATGAGGGCGAAATTTGGGGAATGCCTGCGTCGCTGTAAATTTTCGAAGCAGGAATGGAGGTGCCGGAATTCAAGTGGCCGATAACGCCATTGACTTTGGAGTCAACCAATTTTTGCGCAGCAGCCGTACCTTGCTTGGGATCGGCAGCATCATCCTCGGCCAAGAGTTCAAACTTGACTTTTTTACCGCCGATAGACACGCCTTTGGCATTAAGTTCTTCAATCGCCAAACGCGCACCGTATTCATTGTCTTTACCCAAGTGGGCAATAGCGCCACTGAGTGGCGCAACATGACCAATTTTGATGACTTCTTGCGCCATGCTCAAAGAGGACACAAGGCCTAAGACCAAGGCAGTAATTAATTTAAGTTTCACAGGGAATCTCCAAAAAATGATGAAGCCATAAGATAACCCAAAAGTTCAAACTCTATAGCCTATTGACAAAAAAATCAGGGGAGTTTGGGGTTTTCCCCCAAATGCTCGCGGATCACATCGTCTACCGACTGACGCAATAACTCGGGTATCAATTGAGCCAATTGGGTTTCCACTCTTTCGATCACCTTCTGGGCTAAGGCTTCTTGATCGAGCAGATCGGCTGAAAGCCCAAGGTCTTTGCCGGCTACAGGCGCGTTC
>Ga0209442_1000397_pt1 | contig 25821 bp, 23 predicted proteins | sample LauGreSBDMM110DD_2_FD_187565 | JGI IMG/M metagenome (GOLD analysis project Ga0209442, IMG submission 187565) | Freshwater lake microbial communities from Lake Michigan, USA - Sp13.BD.MM110.DD (SPAdes) (version 2) | ecosystem: Environmental > Aquatic > Freshwater > Lake | place: Lake Michigan...
GAGCCATGAGTTCATCAAGCGGTGTGTCAATCAACGCGCGCAGATCTGCGGGGAGATCTTGGGGTTGAGTGAGGGTGATGCGGGGATCACCTGAATCGATCAGTTGTACATCTATGCGCTGGCGCGTCACGGGGCAGACCCTTCTGTGAGAAATTCTCAATTTTTGCCAGCGCACAACGAGGGCCAAACGGATGCGAGAGAGCCATCAGGTCCCGGTAACTGTCGTGCGAGATCAGACTAGTGCTCGTCAGTGAGTTTTGAACGACTCAAGAATGTTTTGCGTCGCGACCCCGACTCGGTGGCCAGTGCGGGCGATAAAGCCCAACTGCACTCCCGATTCGGAATCACGAATCGTGAAGAACTGCTCGTGGCCATGTTCGTCAATAACGATGGGCGAGAGGTCGCTGCCGGCTGCTTTCAAGGTGGCGTGGGCGTAGCCAGCGTTCAGCACTTCAATGGCCACGTGATGGACCCCGCTGCCGTGCTGGGCAAGGTAGGCGGCGACATCGGGGCCGGCGTCGGGGCCGACCAAGACCAAGGTGACGCCTCCGGCGTTGAGGGCGGCAATTCCCGGAGATTGGTGGGCCGGCGTTCCGGTATGGAAGCCGAATTGCTGGGTGAGAGAAGTGGTGGCCTGAGCCAGGTCTGTGACCGCGATGACCACATGGTCGACGCGGCTTGAGACGGTGTCAATGGCTGAGCGGATGCCTTCGGGCGATGCGGTCTTTTCAGGGGGACCGTCGGCGCGGCGACCAGCAATTTCGATGCGGTGGGTCTCGCTCAGGACGACCCGCATGATGTCTTCGGCGAAGTCGGGGTCGACGCCGAGGTCAATGGCGTATTGCCGGCGACTGGTGACGACATTGCGGACTCGGTCGGGCTGAATGATGGGAGTATCGCTGGTCTCTTTGATGCGAGCGACTTCGTGGCAGATATTGATTCGTTGGGCCAGAACGTCGAGAAGCTGCCGATCAAGCTCGTCGATACGTTGACGCAGAGCCAAGAGTTCGGGCGACGGATCGGCGGATGACATCTAGGCAAAGGTACCAGTCACGAGACCCAGTCATGCAGTTGTTTCGTTCTTGCGACTCACGGGTACGGCGTTAGGGTGACCTGGTCTGACCGTCAGATTCAGGCAAATCGGAGGGATTGTTATGCCAATCCAAAGACTCAATCATGCAGTGTTCTATATCCGTGACGTTGCAACGACAAAGCGTTTTTACTCCGAGGTCTTGGGCTTCGAAACCATGGTCGAAGACCCCGCCGGGAAGTTCTTGTTTATGCGGGCACCGTTGTCGGAGAACCATCACGACATCGCTTTCTTTGCGATTGGTCAGGGCGCTGGTGCAACAACTGCCGGGCGCTCGGCAGTTGGTTTGTATCACGTCGCTTGGGAAGTCGGCACGATCGCCGAACTCGAAGAAATGCGCGTCAAACTTTTGGACGCCCGAGCATTGATTGGTGCGAGTGATCATGGTGTAAGCCTCAGCTTGTATTCGCGAGACCCTGATGGCCTTGAGTTTGAAGTGATGTGGCAAGTCCCGCCCGAACATTGGGGCTCAATGGCTCACGAAGCAATCATTGAGCCGCTTGATCTCAAAGCGAAGCAAAACTCTTTCGCTGAGTTTGGTTTGTCGTGAATTTGAAAATTCGTGACAGCTGCCAGAACTATCGCTGATCTATCTTTCTTTTCTGTCTTTCGTTTTAGTCTTTCGTTTCTGTCTTTCGTTTGGCGGTCATTACTTCAAGTCGTTCGGTGCCGCCGTCAACTTTGTAGCCGCGAGCTTCGAGTTGTAGTCGCTTTTTGCTTTCGGCCTTGAGTGCTTGTTCTTGTGAGAAATACAACTGTTTGGGCGACAGGTCAGGTCGGTACCTAGAGAAGTACTTGTGGGCTGAGCGACCAAACTTTGGCCCCTTGTCGTTGCGGGCACCCTCTTTATGTTCGGCCAGTCGGGCATCGACTTTCTTTGAAGTCATGCCCACGTAGAAAAAGGCTGAATGCTTTTTGCGCTGGGCGGATGTGAAGTGAGAAGTGTCAAGTTCAATGACGTAGACCGACCAAGTTGAAAGATTTTTATTTACTGTGTAGCCCTGAGCCATGAGGCGTTCACGAACTTCGGTTTTGCGATTCTTGGCTAATTCGTAGTCGGAGTACGACTTGGTGGGCGAGAGGTCGGCACGAAACAGAACTTTTACTTTTTCGAAATGTGTTTGCACGTTGTCGAGGGTTGGCTGGCTCACACGAATCGAGACTTTGACATTGGGTTTATCGGCGAGTCGTCGTGACAAGTCGGGATCAAGGAACTCGACAACCTCAATCCACCAACGTTTAGTAATTACTTTCTTCTTCTTCTCGTGTGTACGTGTGCGCATGCGCATATTTTCGCAAAGAATTAATCAACGTTGGTTCGAATCATTGATATTGCTAACTCAAACGGTCCGACTTGTTTATCGAGGAGGTAGAAACCAAGCTGACCGATGGTGGTGGTATCTATGGGTGCGGCGTTCGGGATGACCGAGAGTCGCCAGTCAACTGATTCAAAGTCGGCGAGTGGCAAGACATAGTCCTGTTCAACATCGGCAACTGTTGTGAAACGCTGGATGTAGCGCGTGTTGTCATAGTTTCTGATTTGCATGAGGTAGGTCTTCCCATCGCCTCGGGCTGTCACGACGATGGCTTCGGCCCCTGACATCAGCGTTGGTAGTTGGTCATTGATCGGCCCGAAGGTTGACGTGAATCCACCGTTGTTGTCAAGCGACAAGTTGCCGGAGAAAACTAATTGCCCATCAACCCAGATGGTGGCACTGTCGGACACCCCGCCCATGACGGTGTCGTTTTGGTTGAACCAATCAGAGACGTCGGACTGATCGGCGAAGTCGTACAAGATCATTGATTGAGCTTGTTGGATTGGTGTGGTTGTCGTTGGCGTTGTTGAAGACGTTGTTGTTGATGGCGTCGTGGTGCTTGTCGAGACTGCTGTCGTTGTCGCAATCGACTGTGTAGTTGTTGGCGTTGTTGAAGACGTTGTTTCATCACTACTTGAGCCGCACGCGACAACGAACGTGATTCCGAGCAGGCCTGTCATCAATGTGAGTCGCTTTGACATACCAAATGGTCTAGCACCGATCTCACGGATAATTCACGGTGAGCTGACGACTATTTGGATCGAGGCTCAACTTCCAGCCACCTTCGTGTGCTTTATGGTGATGTCGACTGCAAAGAGGAATCAGGTTCTCGAGATCGGTCGGCCCGCCGTTTTCCCAATAGTCAATATGGTGAATCGAACAATGGTGAAAGGGCACAGAAAAACCATCTATTGCACAGGTTTCGTAGGCAGATTCGAGCGCTCGGCGCTGGTGGGCGGTGGCCAATCGTTTGGACCGCCCCACATCAATCGGAACCGATGGGCCATTCAGCACCACCGGAATGATGTCTGCATCACATGCGATGCGTCGAATGGTCTCAATAGGAAGGTCGGCTCCGAAACTGGTTCGGCAAACGGTTGTGTCGGTGTGCGCCTTGACTTTGTTTTGCAAAGTTTCAAGATCGATGTGCACAACAAGTTCGGCCCGCACGGGGCGATCGCCGTCAACAAGCGACGAGCCAGCACCTCGAGCCAGTTCAAGAATCGCCAACGCATTGCGGTGATGATTTGGTTCAATGCCTGGCGCAATGTCAAGACGAACGTCGCCCTCGCCTGAATGAAACATGGCTTCAACGCGCTGGCTGACGAGGTTCTGGAAGATTGCTCCTCGTTCGGGATCGAATTGACCACGAACTTGTAGGTTTCCGTCAACGTCGTTCCACATTTTGAAGTGGGTTTCGCGACGTTGTTGCTCAAGTCGGCTCACCCCGCCGTCTGACACCAATGCCTTGGCAGTGTTCTTGACGTGACGATCGAAATCGTCGGCATTCATGTGGGTTGCGGCGTTGATGAGTGCTGGCAGGCGTTCAATGAGTGCGTCGGGCTGATCGCCGACGATCTTGAAGGCCCGTGAGAGTCCGTCAATGTGAGCCACGCTGATGTCGCCGGTGCTGAGTGCATCACCAAATACGGGAGCCGTGTCGATGGTGCTGTGGCGATTCACGGTGTCGCGGGCTTCGCGTCGAGACAACTGACCGTCGCGCATGAGAGTGATCTCGGGGTCGGCTGGTCGTATTGACGAGAGCTCGGCGAGCAGACTCATTCGTTCGGCGGCCAAGGTTGACTCGGTGCGTTTGATATCGGCGAGTCGTTTGATGATGACATCAACGCGGTCGTGAGTGGCGAGAGTGTCGCACAACGTTGGCATGTTTTACCTCCTGACTATTGAGTAGGTCTCGCCATGTTTGACACATGTTGCGAGATCAATTGGATTAGGCGGGAAGCAATATTCAAATTAGTCAGGGGGTGTGGCAGAGTTTCCGAATTCAGGAAAATTCATTGGAATTGTTTTGACTATTTTGTGAACAAGTATTCACACCATTAGGTGTAAATCCGAGACTCGCTGAATCGAATGCCGTAAGTTGCAAGTGAACTGACGGTTGGAGAATTCAATGAGCGATACTCAACAAGGCCCAGGCTGGTGGATGGCATCTGACGGAAAGTGGTATCCGCCGCAAGGCGAACAGTTGCCGCCTCCGCCTCCTCCCGGATTTCCGCAATACACGAACCCCGCAGGCAACTTTTCGCGGCGTACCGAATCGGTCAGCCAAGGATTGTCAGTTTGGCTTCAAGTGTTGTTATACATTTGCGCTGGTTTGACGGTGGTTGCTGCGTTGATGATTCCCTCAGTGATATCTGCCGCCCAAAATTATGAGAGTGCCTCAAATGGTTCTAGCGCTAGGGCATTCAATGATTGGGTTAGTGCCGAAGACCGATTTGCGGGCTTTTTCGGTTGGTACATAATCATGTCGATTCCGGTATTCGTCTTGCTCATTGTGTTTTTGCATCGGGCACATAAATCATCTCAATCCTTGTGGGCAGGCCATCGTAAATGGTCTCAAGGGTGGGCTGTTGGCAGTTGGTTTATTCCATTCGCCCACTTCATTATCGTCCCGCAGGTGTTCCGCGAAATTGACCGAATCGCATCATCCCCTAGAAATGCAGGTCGTGTTGATGATGGATGGCAGCGCTCTAAAGGGAACACGCAGTTGATCCTGTGGTGGGTTTTTTATGGTGTTGGAACGATACTGAGCTACTTCTACGGGGTATTGAGCGACGGAACCTCAAGCCTTACTGACTACAAGGTTGCGTGGTACGTGACAATGCTTGGAGTCTTGTTATTGGCGGCCTCGTGTGTGTTGGCCGCATTGAGTGTTCGTCGAATGGGTAAAGCTTTATCTCCCTCTTCGATGGGCGTTTGACTCACACTATTAGTTGAATATCTACTTTAACTTAGGTTCAAATGGTTAGTCTTCCTTCAGAAATCAAGGGGCGCTGATGTCTTGGTTATTCGAAATTTCATAGCGTCGCATCTTCCGGGGAGTTCGAAAAATGAAGAAGAGCCAGACGAGCGCGAAAATTCTGTTATCGGCCTCGATCCTTTTGCTGATCGCATCTTGTGGCGGTAGCGAAGGAGAGAATCAGACTTCAGACACACAGGTTCAAGATGTGCCTGAAACTTCTCCTCCTGAATCCGAAGCTCCGGCTGAGAGCACGCCTGTCGAGGTGGACCTGCCCTTCTTGTCGATAGAGGATTATGTGACTACTCGAGACTGTTATGACGAAGAGGGGGACAATGCAGTTATCGCTATGAACTGCGATGACCTTCACCTTGGACAAATCATCTCTACTCGAAATTCACTGCAAGTTGATCCTGATGAGGGCGATCCTGAAGTCTGGTACGAAGCGGCCGTCAAAGTTTGCGGCAACGATTTCAAGCAATTCACCGGCGACGATTCAGAGGACGCAGAGTCAAGGTGGGTTTTGTGGGCCTTGATTGAAGGTGATGTTTCAGATGGGGTTTACGTGAGTTGCACAGTTGAGGATGCGAACGGTGACCTTTGGGCTGGAACGGCTGAAGCAATAACTGGGTCATATTTTGGTATTGAAGTTGGCGACTGTTTTGATTTCCCAACAGCTACGTCAAATGCGCTGGAGATTGATTGCAATGAACCTCACGAGGGCGAAATGTACATCGTTGATGAACTGGTATTAGATGAGGATCCTTCTGCTCCGTATCCGATAGAAGATGAATGGGATGGAATTGCAACTCTCATTTGTGATGGCCCGTTTGAGGGCTACACCGGATACTCGGCCTCTGACGAAAATGTCAATCTCAGCTACTCATATGTGTTTGGTCTCGAAGAAGACTGGTATGACGTTGAGAGTCGACTCTTGAGTTGCGCTGTTGTCTCGTACGACGGAACGCTTCTTGAAGGCTCAACTCGAAAGTAGATCAGTTCCTAGCCAGATTCATAAGGGCTTTCTGCAGACGTTAAGAAGCCATTAATGCTTGGACAAGTTCAAAACTTTGTCAGAGGTGTGCGGGTGTGCATTGGAGGTCAATGCACACCCTCACACCTATCTATGCAAAGTCAGTATTTTCCCAAATCCACTTTTGGATTCGAGGACCTACCCAAAGGGAATAGATTCCCAATGTCACAATGATCAATAGCAACCATTTGATCCAGTTGCCAAACAGCCCCCAAGCCGAACCGGTGAAGATCAGCTGCTTGCCATCAATATACGAATGCTTTGCGCGCCATCTTTGTCGAAGCACCAAGGCAAACGGGTAGCAGATTCCTAACGTGAAAATTGTTATCAAGATTCCGAGTAACGCTGTACCTAAGTAGGTGGCTGCGCCACCATCAAATGTGAAGCGTTTTGAATTTGTTTGCATAATGATCCCCTCATCGCGATAGCGAAGTTGCTTAGGCAAACTAACAGATGAGCAAGACGGTGAACCACGACAAATGCGTCGTGGTATTCCGTTAAAAGCCGTCGATAGTTGTCTCGCACATAAGGATCGGTCTGATGGTCGGGATTTTTGAATGGTAAGACGTTAAATAGTCAATTCAGAAGTTGTGTTAGGTTCAATTCATGAAAGAAACCTCTTATGAAAAGGCATTTTTGGATCAGTTCTTTACTGACGGACTAAAAGCCGCCAAGGTCCGCGCCGACGTGGCTGGTGCCCTTGAGAAATACTTCTCTGAAACAGGCAAGGGCTTTACGGGTTCGCAATTTGAGCTATTGATCGAAAATTCTGATCCCTTCGTGATTAGCGAACGCGACTTGCTGGCGATGACAACACTGGGCGTTGCCATCCCGGAGCGAGCAGCGCTTTGGATTCTGAGTAAGGAGGGGCAGGACAAAACCTCGGCGATTTTGCGGGATATACCAGTTGACACTGATATTTGGGATCCGGCAGTGAACGAAGCGTTCGCCGATGATGGGAAAGCAATGGATCTTTGGCGACTTTTGGGACAAGCCAATTGGCCGGTCGCAAAAACTGGTGGAGGGCTGGGCGGCACGGCCAAGCGTTCGAAAATTATGGCGGCGAAACGACCACGGCTCATCCCAGTCTTGGACCGGGTCGTTAAGGGAACTTTGCCAAAGACTGAAAACCTATGGATAGCAATTCAAGATGTTTTAAAGGTTGAGAAGAACCGTAAGGCTTTGCAGAAGGCGCTCGATGTTGAAGTCGTCCCTTCCTCGGTGTCGCTTCTGCGGAGAATCGACATTGTGATTTGGACAAATAACGAGAAGAGTTTCCGTAGATAGGGCTGACCTGGTTGAAAACATCAGAGCCCCTATTTTTAGTATCGGAAGCGTCTCAATGCACAAGTATTGAACGCACTTAATCTCGCCAAGTTAACGCTAATGTCCAATTACGATTCTTATAGATAATAGACCATTACTCAAGAGGTGGGTCTGAACTCAGAATCTCGTCAATGAGGATCTCAGCGATTTCTTGACCCCACGGGTGAGCATGAATTGTCACCACCATGTTTAACTTTCTTTCTGGCCCTGAAAGATCACTTAACCCGACCGACGCGATTACAGAGTCTGGATTCTTAGACTCAATCAATTCGTTATATGAATCGCAGTAAAAATCGGCATTCCAAATTCGTGAGGCAGTTGCCTTGGCACTTGGACACTTATAGGAATGATCGCTCATTTCAACAGATTAAGTCGTTATCTCAAGTCATTCAAGGGGCTGTGCAACGCAGTGCCTAATCACTGTCTTGCTTAAAGTAGGAATTTGAAAACCTATTCGATAAACCTTGAAATTCTGTTTGGCGAAAGGCTTGACCGTCGCTAGGCGGGTACTTTTCAACCAGGCGAACTCCTTCCAAATTCTTCTCTGTCAGAACTTTTTCGGAGGCAGGCAACGGCAAAACTATTCGCTGTCAGTATTGAATTCCACCTATTGGCAGAAACTAGAGTCTGTCTTTGGGGAACAATTCCCTAAACGGAGAACCTATTGAGGGAAAAATGAGCGGCCAGTTGTACAGCGTGACGCCTCAACCAATTGAGACAATTTTGACTTGGGTCAAGTCAAAAGAAATTGCGATCCCAGAAATCCAACGACCTTTTGTTTGGGAAAATTCAAAGGTTCGCGATCTGTTGGATTCTCTTTATCGTGGTTATCCAGTGGGGTACCTAATTACTTGGCGAAACCCTAACGTTAAACTAAAAGACGGGACTATCTCCGTTGGTAAGCGCGTTTTGATTGACGGTCAGCAACGAGTGACTGCGTTGATGGCGTCACTTCTTGGTGTAACAGTCTTAAATAAGGATTATGAGACAATCCGAATTTCGATTTCGTTTAATCCTCTTGAAGAAAAATTCGAAGTTGCGAATGCTGCGACAAAGAACGACAAATCATGGATTCCCGATATTGCAGTCCTTTTCGCACCTGACGTTGACTTATTGGCACTCGTAAATGAATTTGCAGCTTTGAACCCTGGCCTGAGTCAATCGGAGGTTTTTAATCGCATCGACAATGTTCGAAAAATAGGTAACAACCATGTAGGAATCATTGAACTGAGTGAGCATATTGATATTGAGACAGTCACTGAAATTTTTATAAGGGTCAATTCACAAGGAGCGGCCCTGTCTCAAGCAGATTTTGCGATGTCAAAGATTGCGGTTAATGAGAGTTACGGCGGGAATCTACTCAGAAAAGCGATTGATTATTTCTGTCATTTGTCTGTATCTCCGGAACAGATCTCGGTTATTCGGCAAAAGGACAAGGAGTTTGCGAACTCTGAGTTCATGCCGAAATTGTCTTGGCTCGCTGGGTACAACGAAGATCTATACGATCCGACATACACCGACATGTTGCGTGTCGCCTACACCTCGCAGATGGGCCGTGGGGAGTTGAAGAATTTGGTTGCGTTACTGTCCGGAAGGAATTTTGAAACACGCCAGTTTGAGGAAGAAATTGCTGAGAAATCATTTGGGCTTCTTAAGGCCGGAATCCATAGTTTCATTAACGAAACTAATTTCAAGCGCCTGATAATGATTCTGAAATCTGCTGGATTTGTGTCAAGTCAGTTGATCACAAGTCAGAACGCAGTCAATTTTGCTTACATTCTCTATCTGACTGGTAAAGCAGACAAAATTCATGCAGGTGAACTCGAGTCGTTGGTTAAACAATGGTTTGTCATGTCGGTGCTTACTGGGCGGTATTCAGGAAGCACCGAAACCAGGATTGATCAAGACATCAGACAGATAAGGTCAGATGGTCTCGCTTCCTATGTCAAGAATGTTTGTGCAGCAAACTTCTCAGATGAGTATTGGAACTTGCTATTACCTTCACAAATGAATACTTCGGCGGCCAAAAGCACCTATTGGAATACATTTCAAGCAGCTCAGGCTGCTATGGGAGACAAGGGTTTTCTGTCCTCTGCTTTGACATGTCGTGATCTGATCGAGAATCGAGGGGACGCTCATCACGTTTACCCCAAGAATTACATGAAGAATTTGGAATTTGCGAAGGGTCAGTACAACCAGATAGCAAATTTTGTTCTCACCCAGCAAGAAATTAATATTGCGATCGGGGATAAGCCTCCCGGAATCTATTTTGCAGAATTACTTGAACAGTGCTCTGGGGGGAAGCCCCGTTACGGGAACATCGTAGATTTAGAAGTCCTTAAAGCAAACTTGTCTTCGCACGCTATTCCATTGGAACTTCTAGAAGGAGAAATGCCGTACTCGGATTTTCTGGACCTCCGTCGGACTGCGATGGCGCAGAAAATAAAGATGTTCGTAACAGAATTGTCGATCAATGTTCCAGCAGGAGAAGACGGTTAGTAAAGAGTTGGGGCCCAAAGATGAATTAGCCTTCTCGTATGCTTGCCTATATCGCCACGAAGGCTCAGTTCTTATTGGATGCTCCGACGATTGAAGACATTGTTCGATCATCAGTAAAGAAAAATCTGAACTTGTCGGTCGGCGAAAGCGAATACCAAGCTTGGCGAAATTCATTAGGAAACGCGATGTTCCACGTAATGAATGATTCTGAAATCCCAGCAGACGCAACGGTGGCAGTTGAGTATCGGTTGAACGGACGAAAGTTTCGAATTGACTTTATGATCTCCGGCAAAGACGGCGCTGGCAAAGACTCTCTCGTCATTGTTGAACTAAAGCAGTGGTCAGTTGTTGAGTTCTCTGCACTGAGTGACCATGTGAAGACTTATGTCGGTGGTGGACTTCGAGATGAAAGGCATCCTTCGTATCAAGCATGGAGTTATGCGAGTCATCTCACGAACTTTAACGAGTATGTCTATGAAAATAGGCTTTCGGTCAGTGCGTGTGCGTACCTTCACAATTGCAACTCAAAGCAGATTCTTCAAGACGAGAGATATTCAGAGCAGATATCCAAGGCTCCAGTTTTTCTCAAGGGCGAGATGGCGTCACTCAGAACTTTGATCAAGAAAGAGATTGTTTCCGGGTCAAATGAAGAAGCGTTGCGCAGAATTGACTCATCGCCGATGCGACCATCACGGCAATTGGCAGAAGTAGTCGGAAATATGTTGCAAGGCAATGAAGAATTTGTACTTTTGGATGATCAAAAAACTGTCCTAGAGAAAATCGTCAATGCATCAACTAAATCTCAGGTTGAGACTAAACAAGTATTGATCATCAAAGGCGGTCCTGGTACTGGTAAATCGGTGATCGCAATCAATGCCTTGGCCCGACTATCTGCCCTTCGTCTTAACGCTCGGTATATAACCCCGAATGCTGCACCGCGAGCTGTTTTTGAGGCAAAGTTGAAAGGTTCAATGCCAACGGTTGAAATTCACGAATTATTCAGTGGTTCGGCTGCTTATGCGGGCATCAAAAAAGATTCCTACGACGTACTAATTGTTGATGAGGCTCATCGCCTAAAACTGAGATCGCAGTACACAAAAGGCGGAGTAAACCAGATCAAAGAAATTATTGATTCTGCTCGCACTTCAATCTTCTTTATTGATGAAGCTCAAAAGGTCACTTGGAAAGATATTGGAGAAATCGCGGCGATTGAGGAATTTGCAATGAGCGTTGGGGCTGAAGTTGAACATTTAGAGCTTTCTTCACAATTCCGTTGTAATGGCTCCGATGACTACATGGCATGGATAGATGATGTTCTTGGTGTACGTGTCGACGACGAAAGTTACTTCTCGCCTGAGAAGTTCGATTTTCGGGTACTTGATAGTCCAACAGAGTTGCTGAATTTGATCAAGGAAAAGAATTCCGTGAATAATCGATCACGGGTTGTAGCTGGATATTGCTGGGACTGGGTGAGTAAGAAGTCACCATCTCTTTTTGACATTGAGTTCCCAGAGTTCGGTTTCAAAGCTGAGTGGAATCTTGAGTCCCAAGGAAGTGAATGGATCATCCAACTTGACTCAGTAAACGAAATTGGATGCATTCATACGTGTCAAGGTCTCGAACTCGACTACGTCGGGGTGATCGTTGGCCCAGATCTAGTAATTGGGGGTCAAGGTTTGATCACTGACCCTGCTGCTCGCGCCAAAACCGACAGGTCGCTTCATGGATTCAAAAAGGAAATGAAAGTTGACAGTGAAAAAGCTATGAAGAAGGCTGATGAGATAATTCGTAATACCTATCGCACCCTGATGACTCGTGGGATGAAGGGTTGCTTCGTGTATTTCTCTGATCCAACTACAGCGGAGTACTTTAAAACTCGGTTGTCTGAAGCCTTATAGTTGTTGCTACTTGGGCTTTAAAGACCCACAATCGAAGAATCTGAGTTTTCATGAGTGAATTTGACGAGTTAAAGAAACAAGTTGATGCTTTCGCTGCAGAGCGTGAATGGGAACGTTTTCACACGCCAAAAAATCTTGCAATGTCGGTTGCAATCGAGGCAGCCGAATTGATGGAGATTTTTCAGTGGTTAACCCCAGAGCAGGCGGCTGATGTGATGAACGACCCTCAAAAACTCCGTGATATCAAGGGTGAGATCGCTGATGTTCTGTTGTATCTCGTTCGACTCAGTTCGGTCCTTGGTATTGATCCGATTGAAGCCGGCCTCGCCAAAGTTGAAGAGAACCGTTCACGCACTTGGGAATTTTGAGATCAATCATTTGTGCTCCGGTTCCCAATCAGGGTTGAAGCCCTTGAGGTAGGTATAGAAGTCGACATCACCTGTCGTTGTGGTGTTCAACATCTTCGCCATCCACATGTTGGCTTTCGAAATGTCGGCACCAACCATGTTTGCTCCCGTCAAGTTCACGTTCGTGAAATTGGTTCCAATGACAATCGCATCTCGCAGTTGTGCAAACACCAATCGAGCGTCAGTGAAATCGGCACCAGACAAATTTGCACCCGTGAAATTTGCGCTACTCAACCAGGCTCCTCTTAGATTCGCCCCTCTGAGATCGACACCTTCAAGTTGGGCGCCGTTCAGGTCTTTCCCGGACAAGTCGCAGCCTGGCCCGATGAGAATGCTGATCGTGCTTTCAATTGAGATCTTCTCGCCCGCTGTATTCCGTTCAATACGGCGAATAACAACGTCGCGTTGCTCAATTGGACCCCAAGGTAATTCCTCAACTGGGGTTCTCACATCAGCCTCTACCGCGTCCTCGGTAGCGGCTGGTTCCGACGATTCAAGCGGTTGCCGTGGCTCGTAATGAACAAGCCGGGGTTTGCCCTGGACCCAATCTTCAATAAAGCGTTTGATCGCGCTGATGAAGTCACTCATGATTTCCTCCATTGATCCCAGCGTTGCCACCTTTTCCTATTGGACGGTTGGCGGATCGTCAGCGGGCTGGGTCCCTCGGATCCTCTAAATGGACAAAACGAACCATATCCGAAGCCAAACCGGCTTGTCGTCCGATTATTCACACTGAAAAGTGCCTGCTCACGAAACCTTTCCGAACTCTGCCATACCCCTTCTTTACGGTCCTGTTTGTCCGAGTGTCCAAAGATTTTTCAGAAATCTGGTCACAACGGTCAAGAGTTCGGCGTTAGCCGACACTGCTACATAAAACGCATGCACAGGAAGGCAGACCTCAATGCGCAGACACCATCGTCAGACTCATCGATACAGCGGTTGTTCCGCCCAAGCACTGACCCCCGAAGAAAACGACGAATTGCTCGACCGTTTTCTCGAGCGTCTCAACAACAAAATTGACGCCGAAGAATTGGCGCGCCGTGATCTGCCGCACGGAGTCTTAGCCGGATCTGCCGACGGCGGAATCCCATCTGTCTATGGTCCGTTCACAAACTCGATTGAAGCTGCAGCGTTTGCGCGCCAACTCGAACAAAAACTTGGAGCGCTCGACAACAACGTGTACTTCCAAGTCATCCCCATCGACAGCCCCGAATAGATCAGTTGTTGTTCTGGTGCAGAATCGTTGCGGAAAACATCACAATTCTGCACCAGAAGCACGATGGGAATGGCTAGTGATTGAGGATGACTTCGCCGTTACTGATTGCACGGGCCAGATCTAAGCGCGACCGGCAATTGGTCTTTTGATAAATGCGGGTCAGGTACACCTCAACAGTTTTGATGCTGTAGTGAAGTGCATTCGCAATTTCTTTGTTACTGAAACCTTGGGCAACTAATCCAGCGATTGATGTCTCAGATTCAGTCAGTCCACTATCCGAATCGATGATTTTGCGCGGTGCTGCAATTCCACGACTACGCATGTGCTGGGCAGTCTTCTGCTTGAAGGGAACCGCCTGCAACTGTTCAAATATTTGGAATGCAGCATGAAGATGAACCTGCGGGCTATCACCGAATCGACCAGCCAATAAGTGTGCGCGACCGAGATACAACATCAAATCATGTTGCTCAGCGATTTCTATTGCTTGCAGCGCAGCATCTACATCTTCAAAAGCTTCCGCCCGGCAAATCAATCCCACGATTTTCCTAAGGATTGAGTTTGACAATTGAGCAAGTAATTCAGCCTCCTTCGCCCATTTCTGAGCGCTCGGGCGATCATTTTCTAGTAAACACACCTCTACGAGCAAGTCGAGGGCTCCAATCATGGAATCACCGAACCCACTTTGCAGTGACTTTGTCGCTCGGTCTTCTAATGATTGTCGGGCGCTTTTGAGGTTGCCATTTCGTATTGCTGCTTTATCGGCAGAATTAGCGAGGGCGAATTGCATTGTTTGTATCGGAGGGTTGACCGATGACAGTAGTTCTTGTGCTTGACGTATTTCTCCTCGTTCAATTAAGACATCCGCAATAACTGATTTGATGTGACCTTCAGAAATGTTGGTCTGATAGTGGTTCATGAACCAAAGCACATCGTCTGCCAGCGCTAAAGCTTCATCCCATTTTCCTGCATAAGTAAGTAAAGAAGTTTTAGCGACCTCAATTTGACAACCGATACTTAAGGTATGTGGATTTTCGTTCAGTTCTTCAAATGATTTGATCTCCGAAAGAGAAGCTGGGATATCGCCGAGTGAGTAGTAGGCGAGAGCCAAGGTTCCTGATATTGCTTGTTTGGCGCGAACGTTTGCGTCCTGTTTGATTTCCTGCAACGATTTTGCGTGAATTTCAGCCGTGGAGTGATCAACCAACAACATTGAGTTCAAAAGATCATGAGAGAGAACAACACTAAGATCAGATATCGGCAAAGAAGCACCCGGCGGAATATGCGCAAACGATGATTCGTCAATTCTTCCGGTGTTCGTCAGAAAGTGCGACCGTTGAGCAAGCAGCGATACAGAAACTTCGCGACCAGAACTCTCCTCGTCGTCAATGATTGAGATCGCCGAACTGAGATTCCCCGATATGTAGAGGCAGTTGACTGTGTCGGCCAGTGTTCGTGAGCGAGATGGGCCAGCTGCTAATACTTTGAGTGCCTCTATCGCTATCGAAGCAGATTCAGATGGTCGCGATGCGATGAAAAGCCAACGAGCTTGTAGCGAGAGCAATTCGGCCCACTGTTGAGTTCCTTGTTGTACGAGGCTTGCGGCTTGTCCAAACCACTGTGCTGCGACGAGTGGTGCGGTGTTGCCAGCGGCATGACCAGCTTCACTAAGAATCTGAATGCACTCAGGATCACCAGGGTCAGAACTTTCAACCATATGTGTTGCTAATTCGGCGATGTCTACAACAGCGCCTCGTCGTCGGTCATCCATCAACTGATTGGCGATTGAACGATGAAAACGTCGCTGTTCGGCTGGCCCGATGTCGTCGTAAAGCGCGTCGCGAAGAATGCTGTGAGCGAATTGAAACTCGTGTTTGCCGAGTGGAATCAAAATCTGGGCCACCACAAGTCGATCAAAACTTGAGGTGACTTCGTCTTCCGAAAGACTGGAGAGGCTAGCGATGAGTGGAAGTAGTCGTAGTGAAATCCGACGAAAAACAGAAAGAACTCTGGCAACCTGAGTATCTGCACTTCCAATTTCAAAGAAACGGTGAATGATGGCTGTTTCTGGATGAGGTAGTTGGGCATCGTCAACAAGTCGCGCGATAGAACCCGAGAGATCAATACGATGCGAGTTCATAAGTAGGCGTGTGGACTCGATGGCGAAAAATGGATTGCCATTACTTGTGATTTCAACGATTGTGACTAAGTCTTCATTCGGACTAGTTGACAACATCCCTTTGATCATTGAGCGGATTTCAGATTTACCAAGTGGGTGTAAGTCAATGACTTGATTGTGATCATCGCTTTGAAACTGCTCAATCATGTGAGCGATGTCTTGATTCTGATACTCGGCTTGGTTACGAAGAGTGGCGATAAAGAGAATTCGTGAATGTGATAACTGACGAGAGAGCATGGCGAACAAAGCCACCGAATCAGCGTCGGCGAGATGAATGTCATCGCAGGAAATCACGATTGGTGATAGGCGTGCTAACTCGCGCAAGATTGATGTCGCGAGTCCGAGAACATCTTGTGGTTCCCTCGCACGTGACTTTTTGGTGGTAATTCCTGAAGTCTTTTCCAAGAGAGTTTTGAGATCTCTCGATGACTGAGTGACGAGTTCACTTTCAATGTGTAGTGGTTGAAGAAATTCGTTCACCAGCGAATAGGGGATTCCGCGGTCAAAGCGACTGGCTCGGCCCTTGAGACAGATTGCCCCCATTGATTCGGTTCGTTCCAATACAACTTCGGCAAGGCGTGACTTCCCTATTCCTCCTGCCCCTCGTATGACTACGCTTGACGCTTGGCCCGCTTCAACTTGTTTGAAGACATCAAGAATGCGGGCAATTTCGTGGTCGCGTCCCACCATTTGCGGCGTGAGGAGCGGCAATGCTGGGAATTGACGAACCGGGGACATTGGAAACACTCTATTTCACCCAGGCCACCAGGTAGTAGGGGAACCCCTACTGGTGGTGCAGGAGGAGGGGGAGAATGATGATTTCGGGGCAGTGAAGGAAGGGGGAGAGCATTGTGGCGCGCATCGAATTGCAATTGAACAGGGAAAGCAATTCTCACGATTCGTCCATCGTGCGCGTGGCTGGTTTTTGCACCGTCAATGGTCAAGAACAATCCCAGTTCGTGGGATGGGCCGAGCTTTTTGCGCTTCTTGAAAAATCGGTGACTGCACCAGAAAGTAATCAAGAGACTTCTTGAAAAACGTCAATCAACTGGTTCGAAGTCATTCGACCAATCACACAAGGGGAGATATATGAGTGGTAACAAGAACAACCGGGGACGTCAGTTGAGGGGTATTGCTCTACTGAGCGTTGCCGTCCTATTGGGCGTCGCATGTGGTGGTGACGACGGCGCGAGTACAGAAACTGAAGCTCCCGCTGAATCAGCCGCACCATCTACTGATGCGCCAGCGACAACTGATGGCAGTGATACTTCAATCCCAACAGAAAATGCGGGCAATCGTGACGGACAAACCATCAAGGTTGGAATCGTTAACAATGATGCGTTGCTCCCCGAAATTCGCACAGGCGCCGAAGTCGCTATTGGCGCGATTAACGCTGATGGCGGAATCAATGGTGCGCAGATTGAAATTGTCTCCTGTGACGCCGATGCATCGCCTGAGGGATCCATTAACTGTGCAAATAAATTGATTGAAGAAAACGTGGCAATTGCCTACACGGGTCTTGATGTGGCATCCGATGCCGCAAACCCAATTTACGATGAAGCTGGAATTCCCTACATCACTACAAACGGTTGGGGCCCCGTCCAAGAAAGCAATGCCAACTCGTTCATTTTGCATGCAGCGTCTGGAGCATTCTTTGTTGGACCATTGCAGACATTCAAGGATCTTGGATACACCAAAGTCGGAATGATTTTTGCTGACAATCCAGCAGGTAAGGCCTACCAGTCAAAGATTGAAAGCTACGCCGAAATTTTGGGTCTTGATTTGACTCCGGTCTACGTCGATGCGACTACCCCTGACTGGGCGACGGCCGTGGCAACGTTGCAGGCCGATGGTGTCGAAGCAGTGTCCGGAATTTTGACTGAAGTTGACTGCATTGGACTCGTTAGTGCTGCAGGTTCGGTTGGATTTACGGGCGCGGTTTTCGCAGGATCATGCAACGTGTACTTGAATGTTCTTCCAGACTTGGCTCTTGGTACATACAACCAAGTTGACTACTGGTCACCGCTGTCGTACGACGATGCTCCTGCCGAGATTCAGGCTCGTCTTGACAAGTATTCAGCCGACATGACGGCAGCTGGACATGAAGACTTAATCAATGGTTTTGCCCCAGTCTCTTATGGCGGCTGGATGGAGCTTCGAGAAATTCTTCAGGCAATTCCGAATGACCAAGAGGTCAATGGAGAAACGGTGAAGTCAACCATCGTGAGCCAAGTGTTCCCTGGCTACTTCGGTCCCGACTTGCACTGCGGAGAAGCTCTCTGGGCCGATTCGCCTTCAGCGTGCCATTCAACTTTGGCTGTATTCAAGATTGAAAAGGCTGCCGACGGAAAATTGGTCCGAAAAATCGTCAGTGATTTTACTGACATGGCTGGACTCGTTAACTGAACCCGAAAAGTCTGTTGTTTAGAAATAGAAAATAAGTTGTCGGGGTGTCTCGGGTAATGCTCGGGGCACCCCACGCGACTTAGACGTCTTTATCTACAAATAATTGATGATCGACCCGGGTGATCCAGATGACACAACTTCTCCTATTCGCACTCATTGGCCTTGGTGCCGGAGCCTTGTACGCCGCACTTGGAATTGGGGTTGTTGTTGGTTTTCGTGGGACGGGAATTATCAATTTTGCAGCTGGTGCTCTGGCTGTGTGGAGCGTGTACGTCTTTGATGAATTGAGAAAAACCGGCGATCTGGTTCTGCCAATTGTCGTGGTCCCTCACTCCCTCCACTTAATGAGCAACCCTCCATTTCTTTTTTGTTTGCTGATCGCCCTTTTGTCGTCTGCTGCCCTTTCGCTTGGGGTGCACTTCTTGGTTTTTCGACCTCTTCGTAATGCGCCAGTACTGGCTCGAGTTGTCTCATCCGTTGGAATTCTTATTGTTGTTCAGTCGCTGATTGTGATGCACTTTGGCAGTGACCCGCGAGTTATGACTCCGATTCTTCCGAACGAAACAGTCACATTTTCAAGCGTCACATTTCCTCGGGATCGACTTTGGCTTTCACTTATCGTTGCAGCCATTGGGTTATTGCTCTGGGCCTACCTTCGGTTCACTCGCATGGGACTAGCGACTCGTGGCGCAGCCGAAAGTGAATCAACGGTTTCGTTGGCTGGTTACTCGCCACAAGTTTTGGCTGGTTTCACGTGGTTGATTTCGGGAGTGGTGACGAGTTTCGTCGTGATACTTGCTGGACCGCTGTCAAGTTTGAATGCTGGTACCTATATTTTTGCCATTGTCCCTGCTTTGGCGGCCAGTTTGATTGGTCGATTACGGTCGGTTTCAGTGACGCTCGTTGCTGGGCTTGGCCTTGGTTCTTTTCAGTCGGTGGTGCAATACCTCACCACAAAAAGTTGGTGGCCTGATTGGGCGAGGACCGGTCTCACCGATGCCGTTCCGTTCTTAGTTATTGTCTTAGCCCTTTTTTTACTTGGTCAATCTCTTCCCGATCGAGGATCTTTGAGGGTTGATCAATTACCTCCAGTGCGACAACCAACAATTCAAACGCGCTACATATTTTTGTGTGGTCTCGTGGCGATCGGCTTGATGGCATTGCTGAGCGGGGGATATCGCTTTGGTTTGATGACGAGCTTGATCGTGTCAATGATCATGTTGTCACTCGTGGTGCTGACGGGGCTCGTTGGGCAAATTTCACTTGCTCAGGCAGGTATTGCTGGAACGGCTGGGTTCGCGTTATCAAAGTTTTGTTCAGTCTCTGGACTGAATTTTCCGATTGGTTTATTCCTTTCTGTGTTGGTTTCTATTTTGGTTGGTGTCGCAGTTGGAATACCGGCACTTCGTATTCGTGGAACCCAATTGGCAGTAGTGACTCTCGCAAGTGGACTAGCACTAGAGAAATTCGTTTTTAGAAACAGCAACTTTGTTTCATCATCTGGAAGCATCATTTCAAAGCCCTTACTTTTCGGATTAGACCTTGGGGTGCGAGAAGGTCGCAATATTGCCCGTTTGAGCTTTGGAATTTTGGTCGTTGTGTTTGCGACACTGGCATGCATCATGGTCACAAACCTGATTCGTAGCGGTACTGGGCGACGCTTGTTGGCAGTACGTTCAAATGAAAGAGCAGCTGCATCGGTTGGTATCAGTGTTGCTGCAAGCAAATTGTTGGCTTTTGCTATTGCCTCAGGTCTTGCTGGAATGGGTGGCTGCTTCATTGGTTACAGCCGTGGTCAATTGTCGGCTGAGAGTTTCACGGTATTTGTGAGCCTCAGTTTTATGGCCTTCGCTTATCTCGGTGGCATCACTTCGGTGGGCGGTGCATTAGTCGCAGGATTATCGGCCCCGTTGGGACTGACGTTTGTAATTTTGGATCGCAATATTGAACTCGGTCAGAGTTACACCCTGATCGCAGGAGTTGCCCTAATTCTCACCGCAATCTTCAATCCTCAGGGAATAGCGGGACGTACAGCCGAGAGATTTGCAGCACTTCGGCACCGAGGCAAAACTCAAGATAAATCCAACGAATCGGCGTCGCCCGATGTTGTGAGAATCGCATCCCAGCCAATCAAACGCGATCTCAGCAATGCTGAGTCAGTTCTTCAGATCTCTGGCTTGACGGTCAAATACGGTGGACTAACTGCGGTTGGAAATGTCGATCTCGACGTACGGAAAGGCGAGATCGTCGGTTTAATCGGCCCGAATGGTGCTGGAAAGACAACATTCATTGATGCGGTGACCGGATTTACGCATTCCGAAGGGGTGATTCAATTTGATGGCCGAGAGATTCGTGGGGTGGCGCCTCACGAAATTGCTCGGCTTGGCTTAAGGCGTACCTGGCAATCAGTCGAACTGTTCACAGATATCTCTATTAGCGACAATGTTCTTGTCGCTCTTGAAGACTCAACAATCTCTAGCGTTGTTCAAGACTTAATTATGCCCACTAAGGAAAAACGAAAAATTCAAGTTGATGCCGCACTGCAAGCAGTCGGACTAAATGTAGATAGTAGAACTGATACAAATGAACTTTCACTTGGACAACAGAAATTACTCGGAGTTGCTCGAGCCTTGGTCGCCCAACCAAAGTTGCTGATGCTTGATGAGCCAGCCGCTGGGTTAAGTTCGTCAGAGACACAGGCGCTTGGTGCGCGAATTGTTGACATTGCTCAATCAGGTACTGCGGTTCTGCTTGTTGATCACGATATGGATTTAGTTCTTGAGGTTTGTGATCGAATCTTTGTACTTGACTTCGGACGACTGATTGCTTCTGGAAGTCCAGAACAGATTCAGAAAGATCCAGGAGTTATTGAGGCTTACTTGGGAGCGACAAGCGAGGTGGAGTCGTGACCCTTCTTCAAGTCAACTCTTTGACGACAGGTCATAACGGTGTCGCTGTTGTTCACGACGTCAATCTCATGGTTGAGAGTGGTGAAGTTGTCGCGTTGTTGGGTGCCAACGGAGCTGGTAAGACCACTTTGTTGCATACAATCGCTGGTCTGTTGCCAACAATCAATGGGACGGTGTTCTTCAATGATCAACCGGTGACCGGATTGTCAACTCATCAGATTGTGCGACAAGGATTATCTCTGCTGCCCGAAAATCGAGGCATTTTTTATCAGCTCACCGTCGCAGAAAATTTGCGTCTGTACAAACGTCAAGGTGGCGCAGTCAAGGTTGAAGAGGTATTTGGATATTTTCCCGCCTTAAAACCTTTGGTTGAACGCAAAGCCGGATTGCTATCAGGTGGAGAGCAACAAATGTTGTCGTTGGGTTGTCGCTTTATTGCTGATCCGAAACTCATGTTGATCGACGAAATGAGTTTGGGATTAGCCCCCATCATTTTCCAACGCATGTTGCCAGTACTCACCCAATTTGCGGCTGATCGTGGGGTCGGGGTGTTGCTCGTTGAGCAACATGTCCATTTGGCTCTCAAGTCGTCTAGTCGCGCTTATGTGCTCAATCGAGGGGAACTCACTTTTTCGGGAACGGCAAATGCTCTGCAAAACCAGCGGCAGTTCTTGGAGTCAAACTACATGGGATCCACAAAACAGGGCGAATGACATGTCGTCAACGCTCATTGTGCTTCTGGTGTGGTTTTATTCGGTAATAGCGAATGAAACGACACCAGAATCACATAGTTTTGAAGGATGACATCAATGCTTGAACGTTCGGCCCGCATCGTTGACGGTACCGACAATGCACCCATCGGACTGAAAGTCACCGTCGACGCAACTCCGGTTGAAGAAGTTGCACCAGGTATCGGCGTGATCGAATCATTTAGCAACGTCGTCGTCTTCAACACCGACGACGGACTCACATTGTTCGACGTCTCGCACGGCATGGCAGCCAAGAGTGTCGTCGCCAGTCTTCGCTCATGGTCAAACGACCGAGTCAACACTGCGGTCTACACGCACGGCCACACCGACCATGTTGGTGGCGCGGGTGCATTCAACGCCGATGCAAATAAGCGTGGAGATCAAGCAATTAACTATGTTGCTCACGAGGCTGTCGTTGATCGCTTCGATCGTTACAAATTGACGAACGGCTACAACGGCTACATCAACATGCGTCAGTTCCGTTTGCCCGGACCCATGTTCCCCAGCGACTTCGTGTATCCCGACACCACATTCCGATCTGAGACAACACTCAACATTGGCGGACGATCATTTGAACTTCATCACGCCCGCGGCGAAACCGACGACCACACGTGGGCCTGGGTTCCCGATTCAAAAGCTGTGTGCGTCGGCGACTTATTCATTTGGCAGTTCCCCAATGCGGGCAATCCGCAAAAGGTGCAACGCTTCGCCTGGGAATGGGCCGTTGCCTTGCGCGCCATGGCCGCCAAGCAACCCGAATTGATGTTGCCCGCTCACGGCATGGCCATCGGCGGAAAAGAACGAGTTGGAATGGTACTCACCGATACCGCAGCCGCACTTGAATCACTGCACGAACAGACTTTGGCATTAATGAATAGCGGCGCACGTCTTGACGATGTGATTCACCAAGTGCGTTTGCCAAAAGAACTTGCTGATAAGCCATTCTTGAAACCCACATATGACGAACCCGAGTTTGTGGTGCGTAACTTGTGGCGTTTGTATGGCGGTTGGTATGACGGCAACCCCGCCAACCTCAAGCCTGCAACCGAAGTTGCACTAGCAACCGAAATGGCTGCACTCGCTGGTGGGGCAGGGGCTCTTGCTGCTCGCGCAGAAGAGTTGGCCAATGCCGGAGATTTCCGTTTGGCGTGTCATCTCATCGAAATGGCAGCAACTGCAACTCCAGATTCAAAACGTATTCACGAAATTCGCGCTGCGATCTATACCGAACGTCGCAAAATCGAAACTTCGTTCATGGCAACAGGTATTTATCGTTCGGCGGCTCTTGATTCAAAAGCCCGCATCGACGAACTCTCGTAGCGGTATTTCTATGAGCGTTACTTCTTGTACGGCTCGACAAGCCGTTCAATGTGCTTAGCCAGTACGTCCATTTCTAGATTGACTTTCGATCCACTCGGACGAAAGCCCAGTGTTGTCACTTGAGCAGTATGCGGAATCACGGCAACACGAAACGTGTCGTCGGTGATGTCAAATGCCGTCAGTGAAATTCCGTCAACTGTGACCGAACCTTTTTCGACGAGATAGCGCATCATCTTTTGGGGGACCCGCACCACCAAGTCGGGGGCGGGCGACACCACTTCGCCGACACCATCAACATGGCCAAGAACCATGTGGCCACCCAGGCGATCGCCCAAAGCCATCGGTCGTTCAAGATTGACCCGGTCGCCGACGTTCATCGCGCCAACAGTGGTGCGGTCGAGGGTTTCTTGGCTGACATCGGTGTCCCACCACGAACTGTTGGCATCGGTCCCTTGATCGACCAAAGTCAGGCAGCACCCGTTCACGGCAATCGACGCGCCAAGGCCCGAACCTTCCAGAACTGTCGAGGCGGCGATTCGCAGGCGTACCCCGGCACCCCATTCGGTGGTGACCGGTCGGCTGTCAATGACGGTTCCGAGCTCTTCAACAATTCCGGTGAACATGGTGGTGAATGGTACCTGAGGTGCCCGAGGGCAGGGCAACCGACCGCATGCGGGTTACTTTGGCACTCGACGGACACCGAAATTGGTCCAAATAGCACCTCGGGTGGAAGCCCGACCCCAGCCCCGTAGGCTTTTGGGGTCGGTTGGGGTTCATTCTCTGGCCTGATGCGAGTTCGTCACCCGACGGGCCGCGACCTCCGAGTCATCTATATATACGGAAGGCAGGATTAGCCATGGCTGGCGTCCCCAAGATTGAAACCATTACCGAACACCGTACTCATGGCACCGACACCGGTTCGCCTGAAGTGCAAATTGCTCTCTTGTCTGAGCGCATTAATCATCTCACCGAACACCTCAAGACTCACAAGCACGACCACCACAGTCGTCGTGGATTGTTGATGATGGTCGGTCGTCGTCGTCGTCTTCTCGACTACGTCAAAGGTCGCAACGTCGAGCGTTACCGCGAGATTGTTGCCAAGTTGGGTCTGCGTCGCTGAGACGCGGCCTCAACCGCACTACAAAAAACAAACAAACCGGGCAGTGAAGGTTTGGTTGTCAGTCGCCGTGGCCGTCACCGAGGTGCCGACCTAGCCGACTGGGAACCGACCCGCTGCTCCATATGCAATCCGGCAAGGAGCCGAGGTTGCGCGAAAGGAGCTCGCCATGGCCGATGCCATTCGAGTGTCGGGTCCCATTGGGGGAACCGATAAGACCCTGACGTTTGAAACAGGAAAACTGGCTCTTCAAAGCCAGGGAGCTGTTGTTGCCAGTATTGGGAACAGCATTGTGCTCGCCACTGCAAACGCCGCCAAAGATGTCCGTCCGGGCATTGACTTTTTCCCACTCACCGTTGACGTTGAAGAACGTGCCTATGCCGCTGGCAAAATTCCAGGTGCATTCTTCCGCCGTGAAGGTCGTCCGAGCGAAGCAGCAATTTTGACCTGCCGTCTCACCGACCGTCCGTTGCGCCCAGCGTTCCCCGATGGCTTCCGTAACGAAGTTCAGATCGTGCTCACCATCTTGGGTGCCGATCAGGTCAACCCGCACGATGTGCTCAGCATCAACGCTGCTTCGGCTGCTTTGATGATCAGCGGCATTCCGTTCGATGGCCCCATTGGTGCAGTTCGTATTGGTTACAGCCAAGAAGGCAAGTGGATTGCCCACCCGACCTACGCCGAAGGCGAAGAGGGAACTTTCGAACTGGTTGTTGCCGGTCGTGAACTCGACAACGGAGACGTTGCGATCATGATGGTTGAAGCAGGCGGAACCGAAAAGAGTTTCGACTACTACGCCAATGGTGCACCCAAGGTTGACGAAGTTGTTCTTGCTGGCGGCCTCGATGCCTCGAAGCAGTACATCAAAGAATCAATCGCTTTGCAGCGTCAGTTGTTGGCTTCGGTCATCGCAACTCGCGGACCCATCACACCGCTCAAGTACACACCAGTTCTTGATTACGGTGACGATGTGTGGACCGCCGTTGAAGCTGTCGCCACACCGTTGTTGGCCGATGCAGTCAAGATTGCACTCAAGGCCGATCGCAATGCCGCAACCGATGCTGCAGGTAATGCTGCCGTTGAAAAGTTGGCTGGCTCAGCAGACGCACCGTTTGCTGGACGCGACAAAGAAATCAAAGAAGCAGTGCGCAGCCTCACCAAGAAGTTGGTTCGTAAGCGCATCGTTGAAGACGGTATTCGTATCGACGGTCGCGGACCGCGCGATCTTCGTGCAGTGTCTGCCGAAGTTGGTGTCTTGCGCACCGCTCACGGTTCTGGATTGTTCCAACGTGGCGAAACACAAGTGATGAACGTGACGACTTTGGCCATGCCTCGCATGAACCAGATGCTCGACACCTTGTCGCCCATTACCGAAAAGC
>Ga0209442_1000400_pt1 | contig 25757 bp, 8 predicted proteins | sample LauGreSBDMM110DD_2_FD_187565 | JGI IMG/M metagenome (GOLD analysis project Ga0209442, IMG submission 187565) | Freshwater lake microbial communities from Lake Michigan, USA - Sp13.BD.MM110.DD (SPAdes) (version 2) | ecosystem: Environmental > Aquatic > Freshwater > Lake | place: Lake Michigan, USA...
GTGGGCGTTTTTGTAACATTATACCCCGGATTTATGATTTCAACGTTACAGATGTTTCCTTGAATCGTTACAAATGCCTCCAAATCAGATGGGGTCAATGATTTATCAACAACTACGTTTGGAGATTGATTGTAAATACCAAAGTCGTGTATGTTGACCACATGGTTGCTATTTTCGTTAAACGTACCATCAATGAGCTTCTCTACTGCACCAACCGAAACTCGATGAGCATTGTATGAGCTTGCAATGGAAGCTCCAAAATTATCATATGGGGTGACGTTGGATGATTCAATATAGTAAGCATGCGACCACAACATGTTAGTATTGTTAAATTTGTAGATGTGTACTTTACCTTCATTTGAACGGCTCGCTACCCCATCAAGTTCTTGTATAAACGCAGTATGACCATCGGGAGACAATTTCACAACAGATCCAAAAGATGAGTTGATGTCGTATGGTGGGCGGATGATTGTCGCGCGATATTGTTCATTGGAATGGTTATAAATATAAGCTTGGTTACTTCTTGTTCCAACAATTATAACATCACCCGTATGATCGATTGACACACTTTCACCAAAGTACATATGTGAGTGAACACTATCAGTTGGCTCAAGTGTTACACTGGGAATATAATCAGACGTGTCATTCGCACGAGTGTATACGAAAGCATTACCAACAAACGCACCAATTTCATTAGAACTCACACCAACTGAACCAACTACGATTGTATTTCCATTTCCACTTATGGATACGGAATATCCAAACAGGTTACTCTCCGAAACATTTGAAAGTGTTTGAGCCTCACCCCAATCAAGGGACTTCTTAAGAATTGATACAAGTCCGGAGTCATATGTTTCATTACTATCGTAGAGTGGTCTACCAACAAGAATGGTGGATCCATAATAATCAACATCCACGCTAAATCCAAATTGGGAGTTCGATTGAACAATTGAGGACATGAAACCACTTCTTGGCCATTCGCCAACATTAGTACGTTCATATACGTCAATCATTCCCACGTCCGTAAGATCGTCATTGTCTTTCAAAGGAGAACTTACAACAGCGACTTCACCATTACCACTTAGTGCCACTGAGAATCCATAAAGATCGTTGTATTGGAATGTATCGTAAGCCACAAGTGTTTCATGCGACCAAGATGCCGTGGACGGATTGAAGTCATAAATATATGCCTTATTTCCATTGTAGGCATTATTGCTTGGATCTCCGCTTGCACCTACTACAATCCGATTGCCATCATAACTCATGTCCAAAGTTTTACCAAAGTTAATATTTGAAGAAATGTCTCCTTTGACGGTTTGAAGGCTTGGCAAAGCTTTCAAATTGCCAATTTTCCCTTCTAAAACAGCATAAGCTTTCACACCACTTCCACTTGTGCCAGTGCCTTGACTTGAGTTTTTATACGTAATTGTAAAGTTTGGGGTGCGAATAAAATGATTTGCTGAGTCTTCGATTGGGTAGACCCTCTTTTTTACAGATCCACTTGCATCATTTTCAAGTGAGTCAAACTCAACACTTTTTCCAAGTGTAAGTGGGAATATTTGTGGAGAACTGTTTCTTGTATTCTCTTGTGATATCTCATCAAATTGAAATTCTAACGTCTCGCCTTCTTGATAACCTGCCCCGCCATCATATACGTACACACCTATTATTCTTCCATCTTTTGTGTCTCCAATGAAGTTAATTGTATCATCCACCAAAAATTGAACATTACTATTATCTATACTGGTATTGTTTGTAAGTACGATATGATCAATCACACCCGCAAGAACAGGTTTGAGTGAAACATCCGTCCCCTCATCATTATATTGTACTTGAATGATTGGATTACTGTATCCCGCACCACCATGTTCAAGTAACAAAACGTTACTTATACCTCCTTTCACAATGGGTTCGAACACCACGCGATTTTCAAAAGAGTTATAATCGTCTACAACCACTATCTTTACGTTACTGTATCCCATGCCTTCATTGGTAACTACGACATCAACAATCTCTGCGGACAGGATGGGGTGCCCTTTGTACGTTGTATTCCCCTCGGGACTTGAATAGGAAAGAATTGGGTTACTATATCCCATACCAGTCGAAAGGATTTCGACGTTGCTGATTCCGCCTTCAACAAGTGCACTTGCGGACGCACCGGATCCAAAACCATATGGATCGGTTATAATAACTTGAATGTTACTATATCCATCACCACCATTTGTAACATGAACGTTACACAATGATCCACGTAGTGTCGCATAAGCACTCACATTACTACCTTCATCGTTAAGTAACGAGTTAAAATACACAATCACATTTGACAAACCATATCCCGTTTTATTAGTTTTTATAACGCTTGAAAATTCATCATCGTTCTGGAGCAACTCATGTACAAATGGTTGAACACTACCATTAATAAATGGTTTCAATGAGATTTGAGGTGAGACGATTGCCCCTGTTTCCCTATCGGAAGCACTTATAGACGGGGAAACATGGTTATAGCCACCGTTAACAACAAAAGTTCTTACAATAGATCCATCTATTCTTGCAGTTGCAGAAGCATCCTCTCCATTTCCACCATCAAAGAGAACGACAGGGTTCGAGTAACCACTTCCAACGCTTTGAAGCTCAATTGACTTGATACCTGTTGTTCGTCTTAGAAACTCAATTGGTTCGTCAGAGTCATTTGTGATCTTGTATGTGAATCCCTTGTTCAATGTTAACAATGTATTGCTACTATTTCTTGAGTGAATTCCGTTTCCCGACCATACAATGTTACATAACCCATTACCTTGTATGCTTGTGTCGGTAATGGAGAAATTGAGACCCTTTCTTGTCTCAATTTGCTCAATAACTTCTGTTAACTTAGCTATGCGCTCCCAATCTAAACCGGATGAATACAACGGTACGGACGTATTCGTTACCTCATCAATTGTGGTAGAAAACATGCCCATATTCGTGGTTGCGGGTACAGATGTTTCAAGTACGGACAATGATGGATAATGATTGCGAAACAGTACCTTTTCAGCCTGAATGGTTCCATTCACATGAAGCATATTTTTTGGTGTAGCAGTCCCGATACCAACATTACCACCATCCGTTATGACGAATGCTAACTCCACGTTTGTACCATCTAGTCGGTCGTAAAATTCAACAATTGGTGCTTGCCCTCTTTGGACTACCTTTAATGCAGGCCCATCTCCTGAGTTTGTGATGTTAATTTGCTCCGAATATGTGATCTCAACATCTGTGGTCTTGATGTTTTGTACGATCAAGTTTGATGCTACAATCGTTCCTGATGAAAATATATCACCTTCCACATGAAGCGCGCAGTTGGGGCTCGTTGTTCCGATTCCAATGTTACCATTATTCTTAATGTCCAACACTTGATGATTGGGGGAAAAGATACGAAGAATGTGCCCTTCGTGAAGTTGATGTATATCTACCGCGCTATGGGTGCTTGAATTACTTCCAACAACATTCACTTGAGTTGTTGGTATAGCGTTCGAACCAAGTCCAAGAGTTCCATCCGATGAGATATCAAACACTCTACGATCATATTTGTCAAATACGGATAGAATGTTTGATGTATTTTGCGCCCTTATAATCAATGATTCCCCTTCAAAATAGCTTGCTATTTCAAGATGAAATGCAGCTTGAGGATCCGTGGTTCCAAAACCTACTTTATTTTGACCGGGTGTGTAAACTACCGGGCGTAAACGAGCAAGTTCGACTCCCAAAAATACATTTGATGCTACAAGGTCAATTAGTCCAGAGTCCACCTTGCTTCGCTCAATAGATATCTCAGTTGCTGTAGTATCAAGATCACCAACAACAATTTTTTTAGCTTGGAAAGCACCAAGAGAACCAGCATTATCACCTACAACTAGGCGATCCTCGGATGCCGTGCTCAAAAGCAAAATTGGATTTGGTCGGGGTATTCCAAAAATGGATATCTGAAAGTTAACGGTTTGTCCAAATAAACCCACAGCAGCACCGTTTAATGTAAAAAGTGGAGTTCCTTCACTTGAGACTAGCCCAAATAAACCCAACTGTGATTCACTGACTTTTTGAACAATAGGGTAGTATCCAACTCCGATATAGCTTTGAATTATAATTTTGTCAAATTCGGACACATTGACTCCATTCGCGAATTGGGTCATTGTTAAACGTTTGGGGGCAGGTGTGAACTTATTTACAAGATTTCCAATTGTAACATGACTTGATACATGAGCGCTATGCCACGGGTTAGTGTTGCTACCAAGTTGATTTGTTGGTGATAGGGGCAAAATATTTCTTGTGTATGATGTCCCCTCGACGGTCAATGATCCCAATGGCATCGTGGTACCAATTCCTAGTGCGCCCTTATCCGAAATAACAACGACCTCTTGGGGTGATGTTCCCATGAACATTGCTTGGGGCTTTGATGATTCATTGTGTACAACAAATGCAACACGATCTTGATCATTGAATATATGCATCTTTGCGTTCGTAGTGTATGTGCCAACCCCAATATTTCCAGGTGTGATTATGGACAAGTTTCCATTGGTCGTGCTTTGAAATTGAGAAAGACCAAGATGTATTGATGGAGAAGATGAAGGTAGACGAAGATCACCGTGAAGGTCCATCATAAATTTGTTTGAGGGAGTATGAAACCATTGAACAACATTTGAGTAACCAATATGAGATCCATCAATGTATAATTGCTCTGAATGTTGTGGATTGTATTCCAAATTAAAGAACCCGTTGGATGCTCCTAACTTGAATGTCTTGGTTTGCGCACTTTGTTTGGTACGGAAATGGAGTTGAGCTTCTTCATATAGTGAATCTAAAACCATCATGTTTGCATTCGCGCCCCCAAAAACATGAAAAAGATTGCTTGTTGCTTCCGAGTTCGCACCATTAATAACAACACCACCATAATGTGGGTCAGTTGCCGGCGGATTGATGTAGATGCTTCCAATATCATCTACTGATATACCAGTCATGATATTCAAGTTATCCCTTTTGTATATGAATGGTGAGCCGTTGAGTAAAATCGCATCAGTTACATTTAGAGCCCCTTGTATGTCAACTGCGTATGGTGTTTTCGCATTGGTATGAATTCCCAAATTTCCTGTTTCATTGAAATGAAGCAATTGAATCAGCCCTAGTGTGCTATTTTCTTGTTCAAGGCCAAAATTCATATTGCTTGTCACAAAACGGTAATCGGTTTGCTGGTCCCGACCATAGTCATTTGTCCCCGATTGGAAAATGAGTTGGGGGGCACTATTGTTGCTTGGATTATTCAAGCGGATAGCATCGGTGGGTCGAGTACAGTGAATATCAATGGCGTATACGGGAACCGTTGTTCCGATACCAATTGCTCCATCAGAGGTAATCGAAAGAACTTCGCTATCGACAACATTCGAATGACCAAACTGAAAAGCGATTCGCTGTTTTGTATTGAATACATCACATGAAATAGGCCCTTTGATGGTAAAGTTTGTTGAATGTCTTTCACTCACTACTAATGAACTTCCTACTCTCTTGTCAAACGTAATAGAAGGAGCCTCTTGGTTTATAAACGAATCCGATGTCATTGATTGTTGTAAAAGCATCATTTGGTCACCGGTCGAATCATTGAACACATGTAAATTCGCAGTGGGTTCATTACCAACTGTAACCGGTACATTAAAGCCTGCTAATTTTGAGGTTATTCTTGCAGGATTTGTTCTCACTTTTAGAAAGTATTTTTCAGTGCCCCCGGACTCTTTGAACACCAAACTTGGTTGTCCATTGACGGTCTCCACACCAAAACGCATTTTTTGACCCCCACTTCTCGTCCAAATGTCAAGATATCCTTGATCGACCTTCGAACTGAAGCGTGCTATTGAATCTGATGTAATATACTGGTGAACTCGTAATATGGGGAATGAATTCTCAACTTCAAGCGATTGGTTGATCTCGTCTTGCGTTTCGTTTGTATAACCCACACTAACATAAGCATCACGGGCGGGGTCTGGGCGAAGGGTTGATGTACTTGTTGGATTGGGGGCCTTTGGTAACAAGTGTATTGTTTTTCCTCCAATGAGAACATCATTTGGATCAATCTGACTAGGAATGAGGGTTGCAACATAGTCGCTATTAATGCTAACGTTACACCCTCCAATCTTAAGATTGCCTCGAATGTCAAGATTTTTGGAAATTTTAAGATCACCTGAAATATGAACATCCCCGCCAACGTTTAGGGTGGAAGATGTAGAGAAGTCAATATGGTTCGACAAACTCTCGCCAATGTTCAATATATGCTTTTGTTGTGCTACGTGATAACTACCGGTAATAAGACTATTTTGAGTTGAAATGCGTTGATCGTTAAAGATAGCAAACTCTTTGATGGATCCGTCCGCTGTAGGAACACCAGATTCAATCTTCCATTTTTGCGATCCTGTAATAAATTGCACTCCACCAACGGTTGTCTCATCGCCAAGCCCAATCGTATTTGCCCGTATCGTTACATATGTATAGCGATCCCGTCTAATTTCAGTTACGTCAAGGGCACTCTCCGGATAAACTACACCCACACCCACGGACTTATCAGTAAACAGTACATCGCTTGATGTAGGTTTCAACCAGTGGCCAATTCTTTCATTGGTTGAAGTGAACATATCATCGTATATCTTAATGCCACCCCTCACAACGAGACCAAAGTTTGCCTCAGGTTGCGAGTTCAATCCTATATGAGGCGCGTCGGAATCCGTGTACTCAACTCCCTTGAATTGCCCGGCACCTATGATGCCATAGTTTCTTTTGAAAAACTTGGCCAAAGGATCTACTGTATTGGTCATGGGGTTTGTAGAATACAGGTCACTGCTAAAGTACGATTCTCCCTGGACGTGGAAATGCTTTCGTGGTTGAAATGTCCCCACACCCACCATTCCACTTTCAAATACACCCATTGTTGGTGGATTGTCTGCGCGGATCAAAGGATTGTAAATGTTACAATGTGAATATTGTCCTGGGTAAAAGTATATATTTTGAGGAACATTAGGATACGATGATTTCACACCGTTGAAGTAGTCTTCACGTCCATTGCCTGTAGCAATGATGAGACTCGCATCCCGCCTCTTGAGATCGTTGTTGTTTTCGCTCAATGCGCTCGTATGGCCAATGACAGCAACCTTGCGAATAGCAGGTTCAAGAGAGCGATCAAATAATTGGAGCTCATATCGCAAGTCATCGCGACTACTGGAGCCTGTGGGAGCTGGTGTTTTAACAACATTTAGTTGTTGATGTAAGTCATTGTCCATATCTAATGACGGAAGAAGAGGATTGAAGCCAACTGCTAATCGGCCAGGCATGGTTACGTTCATACCTATCTCGTTGATGTTGCTGTAGCTTGACGGATCACTGCGTGTGAAATCAATGTCGGCCCAACCAGATGGGTTTGTGGGATCGCGCACTTGAATTCGCGTTCCAAAACGCAACGTATTCGCAACTTCGAGGTCATTGTTCACAATAACACTGTCCGTGAAGTTGGCAATGTTATGAACCGTAATGTTACATAATGATGCTTCTGAAAGGTAAGTCTTTCCGTTCACAAACAAGTCAGATGCATTAATACCGTCATGAACGCGTAATGCGCCGTTAATCTCAACATTTGATTGAAAGGTAAATACACCTGGTGCGAACGATCCGGGAACTAACTGTTCTGCTCTTATGCTTTGACCAAGAGCACGGACATACAAAGAGTCGATATTACATGCCGTTTGGCTTTCATAATCGTAAATGAGAAGCTCCCTTGCGAAAATCGGCGCATTTGCACTGAATGCCATGAATTCACGATTCACATTAAATGACACTCCACCGTTAGCACTTTTACGAGGAACAATGTATGTGTATTCATGTGTCGTATTTGTTCGGATACCTACGTTTCCCCGCCAATCGATGGACAAATGAGGTGCGACATTTGAACTTGTATAGGTTGGGAAATCGGATGTTATGGTCTCCGATGTATAAAGTGTCTTTTTATAGGTTTGTGTGAAGTAGTTCGCATCTCTTCCAACGTGGAACTCGATCGGTACGTTGGATGATGTGTTGAATATGACAGGCGAAGTACGATCATTGCCTATGATACCTGTCCGAAGCTGAGCTTTGTTTTGGTTTTGAATACTTAAATGGGCTTTCGTGATGTCTTGATTAGGAGATGTTGTAATATTAAACTTGTAAGAATTACTAGTTGCTCCGTCCTTATTTGCCACATTGACATTGTGGGCATAATAAATATTGTTATTAGGGTCCCGTGTTGCATCCGTGCGCGAAAAGTATGCCGAACCCTCCCCGCTTGATACAACACTCCCGTGAATGGTTCCATCAACAAAGACATCACCACTTACGTATAGGGCATAGTCCGTACTTAAATTAGATCGGGCCACAAGTGACGTGTTGATAGCAACACCCGTGTTATCAACAATTAAATTATGACTTGGGGATGGACTTCCTTGGTTGAACTGCTCTCCAACAACCATATATTGTTGCTTGGGAATGAGACTCATCGTCTCATTCGTCTCATACAACCCAATCCCAATGTTCTCTATTTGTACAATATCTGGACGATATCGCATAAGAGCGGTATCTTCTGTTGACATTTGATCGTCAAATACCTCTGTTATTTGGACAGAGAATTATTGCTTTAAGCGCATAGCAAGACGACGACGTGTTTGTGCGTCTTGCTTAAACAAAAAATAAGGTAGTTCTCGCCTCAACATCATTCAATCAAAGTTGAAGTCCATACGTCCTTCCAAAGGCATCTTTTTCCATCCATGGTATCCCAAGCTCTTTTGCCTTTTCAAACTTAGTGTTCGTTTTTGTAACATCACCTACGACTACGATGAATGTTTTCTTGGAAACCGTTGAGGTCACCTTACCCTCAATAGATAGTATTGCTTTCTCCCAAGCTTCATTGCGAAACCCGGTGAACACAACATTCTTGTCTTTAAGGGCCAACAAAAGCGCATTTTCTGGGGTTTTGGGTTCTTGTGGGTTTGATGATTTGGGGCCGCGCGGGTTGGAAGAGGAACATACGTCGTTTCCAATCAAGCGTACCATTTTATAGAATTCAGGAAGACCTTCAAGAACGGAGGCCACTGCTGCTGCGCCCACTCCATCTACATGACGAACATCCATTGCTCGAGCCGAGTTCGAAATCGATAGAATCTCTGGATACACTTTTGAAATTGCTACAAGCTTACGCTTCCCGATTCCCCGACCAAACATGTTTGAGGCGCTCATATAATCAATACATGTCACCCTATCTTTTGCTTCTTGAATACTTTCGTATATTTTGTCTGCCATAACACCCTTCACACCATCCATATCTAGCAACTGCTTCTTTTGTACATTCATGAGTTGAGGTATGGTGCGAATACCAACTTCAATCATCTTCTTAAGGGTTCCCTTTGCTATATGTCGCACTCCAATTTGGTCTACAAAGTATTCAAGTTGTTTCAACAAGTAGCCTTCTGAAGTTTCAAGGTCTCGAAGCTGAATATCCACATGAGAATCCGTCCACACAAACGGTTCCGTGGGAAATGCAGGCCTACCGGAGGCAGATTGCCCGACTACTCGCACAACATGTGGTATCACATCCCCTGATCGAATAATGACAACCCTTGACCCTGGACCGATGACATTCTTTTCAATGTAGCTTGCATTGAACCCGGTTGCCCGTTTGATGTTAACCCCTGCTATAGCAACGGTATCGAATAAAAGAGTTGGCTTCATGAAACCATCTTTACTTACATTCCATTCAACACTTTGAACAATAACTTCCGCTTCTTGGTGTGTCAAAATGGACTTGAAAGCAAACGCGTATTTTGGGTTTTTGCCTGTCACGAGGCGATGTTGTTCATCTTGACGAACAACAATTCCATCAACTTCGAACTCCGAACTCTGACGGCGAGATAATAGAACAGATGATAGCTTTGAACTTGTTGTTTGAAAATCAGATAGAATCGTTGAATGAGGAGGTTTGAATCCCCAAGATCGCAATGTGTCAAATGAAAGCGATGGCTTCTCTTTTGGCTCAACCAACTCGTATGCAATAAATTGAATTTCATTGACAACCTCTTCATCGGGATGTTTTGCATTTACAGCACCAGCAACAACATTTCGGGCGTTAGATCCCTTTGACATTTTTGCGAGATGATCCCAGGAGGCTCTTCCTAAAATTAGCTCCCCACGTACGGCAATTTGTTGTACGCCTTGAGGAAAGCTCGTAGGAATGGTATTGATCTTACCAACCAAATGTGAGATATCTTGACCATATTCGCCATCTCCTCGTGAATAGAGCTTCACCATGCCGTTTTTGCCCCGAACAAACATAGCTGATACCCCGTCAAGTTTATCCGAAATGAGATAAGAGCCAGGATATTTCACTTTGAACTTGTCCAAGTGCTTTGAATCGTCCCGTATTTTATCAAGAGATCCCATATAGTAGGGAAGTTTTACCTTATCTCCCCGAACAGGAGCCCCTATTTTTTTGAGGAACGGATGTCTTGGGGCCAGTTGTGTAAGACGTTGTTTCAAAGCATCGTATAAGTCGTCTGATATGATTGGTGACGAAGAGTTGTGAAATGCTTCGGTTGCGTTCTCCAAAATCTCAACGAGCTTTGCCTCGGATAGTTGCCCAATGTAGTTAGGATGGTCTAACAAAGACTGAATATCAGTAGCAACCATTGTTCCTTCCTTGTATAAACTTATATGGTAAAATCTTTAAGGTTTGAAAAACCTTACATAAAGGTTTTACAAGGTTCAATTTATATACATGACATGGTGAGGCACAAGACAATACGGGATACAATGCAAACGTGCTTCTTAGAAGCATCAATGTACATTATTTGGTTATTTACTTTATTTGAAAAGCATGTTCTTCAAAACATATTGGCATTAGTACCGTCTCATATCCAATGTGTTCAACATATCGATCCCGATGGACATGTTTCTACCCTCTTTGAAAATTGGGTTCCGTTTCCCGTATGGTCCGTATCTCCATATACGAAAGATGTCACATTTGATGATAGCGGACACTTTGCTTTGATCGTATGGGACCAACAAACACAAAAACGGCACCATTTATGTCTTTCAACAAGTCATATGGCAAAAGCATTGAAGGTTTGCATAGGAGACGTTCATGACACTTGGATGTTACGTGATTGTGTTATCATATCGTTTCTTTTACAATACATACATCAACAATCGTCTGCAAATGCACGCACACGGCGCATTTTTGATGTTTCAATTGAAGAGAAAAGCATAATGAATAATCTCGAACCATTCATGACATGCTTGTACGTACCGGAGAATGTGACCTCCAATTTGGTTCAAGTGCTCCATAATCTAAAAACTCCAAAAGCATATGATTTGGGTCTCGGCCATAACCATAGCACGCGTGTGAGCATCATGTCACTTGACACCGATGAACCACAAGTTTTTGTCAACAATGACTACATCATGAGCTAGTGCTAGCGCTTTGCGTATTAAATTGATTTTTACACGATCTTTCTGTTGGTTTCTAGTAGTAAGATCGATTTGGCGAGAAACCCAAACGATAGATAGCATATGTTGCCTATTCTTACCTTTCGACAAGCCACATCTTCGGGCGAGACATCAATAGGTCTTGTTGAAGACGTGTCGACAAGAGTTCTCCAAACCGTCCGCGTAGGAGAAGGGGCAGGGAAGCTAAGCTCAGGTGGAGGCAACGCTTTCGTAGGCTATGAAGCGGGGAAAAAGAATACTAAAGGATCTTTTGCCACATATATCGGATACCGAGCTGGTGCCGAAAATACAAGTGCCTCATATGGAACATATGTAGGCGCATACGCAGGTCGGCAAAATAAACAAGGGGCAGAAAACGTCTTTGTTGGATTTCGATCGGGTGAACAAAATCTCGGTGGGTCTGATTGTGTTGCAGTAGGCGCATATTCCATGCGAAACAACGCTTCCGGGAACTATTCTGTTGCGGTGGGGTTTGCTGCGGGAGAACGTTGTCTCGATGGGAGCTTCAACACCATGGTTGGTGCGGAGGCCGGCCAAGATAATAGAAGTGGGAGTTTCAACACGATGACGGGGTATCGTTCGGGACGCTCAGCATTTCAAGGTAGCTATAATACATACTTTGGAGCATATGCTGGTTACTCAAATAACAATGGGAATGCCAATTGCTTTATTGGGTTCAAAAGCGGTGAATCCTTGCGTCAAGGGGACCTTAATATAGCCGTTGGGGCCTTTGCCATGGCACATGCAGAATATGGATCCTCAAACATAGCAATTGGTCCATATACAGGTTTGCTCAACAAGGGATCCGGAAATGTAATAGTGGGCTTACAAGCAGGTGCCAGTAATCACTTCGGAGATAACAATGTCGTGTTAGGTACAAACGCCGGAATTTCGAACCAAGGCGACGAAAATGTAATCATTGGCTATAACTCCGCGTCGCACTGGTCGGGTGATAAAAATGTACTAATTGGTACAAATATTTGTCAAGATGGAAGTGGTTCAATGAGCGTATTCATAGGATACAACACTGCAAACTCCATCTACCGTGGAGGGTCTTGCAACCTTTTCATTGGAACAGGGGCGGACTCCATTACATCAACGGTTGATAACGCAATATGTATTGGTACACGTAGCACAAAAACCGCATCCGATACGATAACAATAGGGGACACCATACAAAATGTTGGGTACAAATCGATCAATATGGGCTTTCAAATACAGTCTGATGCGATATACTCCGTATTGGTGGGCAATGAGCTCATCATCACAAGTGCTATCTATTTTAAAGACCCTCTTAACTTCAATTATCTAACAACCGTGAAAAAAGATGCCCTCGATAAGTTTGGCATAAGCAATATATCTTTCAACGATGAGTTTCCGGTAACTATTTATTATAACTCGAACGAAATATATCCCAATGCGGTCTTTGGGTACATCACATCAAACACATTTAATACAACGACGAATCCATATGCTAACGCGATCTCACCGAGCTCATACGACATTGTAAGCTTTTTGCCAGTGTCATCACTTTATTATGGATCTAACTTCTTCATCACATCGGATTCTGATTTGGCGTATAATTATACCAATGTAAATGTGAATAACGTAATTCATGAGAATTTGAATTTGAAAGGCACAAGCATAGCGAGCTACCAGAATGTTCCAACGTTTTCAAATGAGGGGTGCCTCATGAATGAGACATGGAAACCGGAGGTTGCCTATGTCAACAATGTTGTGGCAAATATAACGGCATTCGACGTGTCAGCAAATGTCATACCAATTCATTTTGCGAAAAGAGCAAAAGTGCCTACTTTGTCATTTGTGAACGACTCCAATACATATACACAAAACATGAGGAAAATACTTCCGATTAACATTGGCGAAAGTTTATCAAATTCAATCTCATTTACAGAGGGTGTGACAATACCATTCTCTAAAACCGTTTATGCGAATAACAACCCCAATGAGCCTACATATGGGATGTTGTCCCAATCTTCGTGGAGTAACATCAGTGATATTATATACAGTCCTCACTTGGAAGCTACTTTTAGCACGGTTGATACGTTTTCAATCTATCCTATTACACAAATACAAGATTATGACTCGAATTTGTTCGGGGTGGCCTCTAATGAAACACATGATGTGATTATCAACAAAAGGTACAAGAGTAAGTTTGTCGTAAATTCAATTACATGGCCCGGTTCAGAAAATTATAATGTTGATTCCAATTTTATCTATGTGTCATCCGGATTAGATCTTGCAAGTTCAACCAAACTAAGGTTTGAAAACCTAGATTCCAACGTCTTGCTATCATACAATGGAAGTGCTCATTACACTTCGAATGAAGTAAAACTCATGGTAGAACGGAAAATTGATAACTATTTAGACGGCCCCATAGCTCGAGAAGCTTCGTTCTCACCAACAAGAAATGCGTTGTCTTTGATTCATGGCCTCAATCAAACATTTCTTGGCACAATAGTTGTCTACATTATCAACCTACGCACCAATTTGAGCACATGGAATCCCAATGGCTCATCTTTTGCCGAAATATCAGACATGCTTGATTATATTGACAATATCGAAAACCTTATTTTCGAGTTACAAACGTCGTCAACGTGGGTAAATCATGAAAATATAGGTTTATGGTGGGATTCGTATAAAGCTCTTCATGTGTTGTTTTTTGACAATGAAGTTCGGCGTAGTTTAGATAGTGTAACACTTGCCAATATAGAATCGGCACAAGAAACATTCGAAAATGCGTTCTTTGGATCTCAACGTAATGCATTCTTTCGACAGTTTACCATATTCAAATCGAATGTAACTAATCAACCATCATCGACCAATCCTCTAAATTTCATAAACGACTCGTATGAACTCTATACGATTACACAATCAAATGGAACCTTTGCCAATGATGATACAAGATCTCTAACATTTGTGCTTTGGAACGCTTACAAAGAATGGTATACGGCATACTTTCTAACACGCCGTCTATTTTTGACATACGATGATGTCCTTTCACAAAAGATTGCTCTTTCGAACATAGCTCCCTTGGTTGGTACCTATCAACCAATACAGCTTAGAGTGGAAGATAGTCTTTTTGAAATTAAAGTTATTGTACCCCGTCAGCTAGCATCTCTTTGGGAAGCAAACTACACTACCGCGAGTTCTACTCTTTTCACTAGTAACTTCAACGGGCTGGCATGTGAAAATATATCCTACTCTAACGCATTCATAAGAACATATCCTCATAGTGGATCGTTATTAAACATTCGTGGCGAGGTATCCACATCATTAAGAGACTTTACATATCGGCCGTACAACATATGGACTTCTGAAGAAGAACGCATTGAGTTCCTCTTACGAAATGAAAAAATGGAGACCAAATCTATATATTGGAATATATCCAAGTACGTATCACCTTCTTCACAACCGTTTTCGTACATTCATTATCCAACATCCAACGTTGTGACCAGTGTTGCAAATGTTCTTTTGAATGTCACTACATCAAACGTTACGATGTATCACTCATCTACGACGACGTGTAACGTTTACATCAACAATACGTTAACACAAACTTACAACACGAGTGTAGCGTATTTCCCCGTTAGTGCCTATAGTTCTATGGATGGTTTGAGGCAAGAGACATCTAATCAAACGTTAAGCTACACTATAAATGTATCACAAGCTTCCGGTAAGAATGTAACAACATATCGGAACTTGTTCACTCTTCAAGATTACGATATCAATGGGGCTTTGATTATTGCTTCTAGTTTTGTAAATAGGGTTGATTCCACAAACGTTATTGAAGGGAGCGAAAATGTACAACCTTCGTCCAATGTGTTAATTGACCATTTAACAACTCTCTCAAGAAGGCGACGAAGGCCTTTGAATCAGTCATACTCGATCATTTTGAACGATATCAATGATTTCACTCACAGAGCCATAAATATAACAGATCGACCAACAATCTACAAAAACATTGTAGCAACTCCGCGAGCCCCGTCGCAAAGTAATTTGATGCAAATGACACTCAACGAAGGTTCTTCTTCTATATTGTTTAGTTATTCAAATTTCAATGTATTGTCAAATATTGATCAATACGATTCTTACCTTCCAATCCAAAAGACATACATTTTTGAACCAGCAACCTTGATCTCTTGGTCCGAGACCAACTACTTTCAAACCATGAGATTGAACTTTGGACCCGTGCAAAGCTTCCATAATTCAAATATTGAGAACAAAGAGATCTATTTGCGAAGTCAGTTGCCGTATACAAGCTCAAGCATAACTTTTTCGAAATCAACACTTTCTTACAATGCTAACGGAACTTTAAAAACGGTAGAAGCTGAAATCATTCCAAAGCAATATATAATTGACAATGCATGGATTGTGAACACTCCGATAGAGTATCAACTTGAACTTGACCATGAATACAAGGTAAATATTTTGCCTTTCATAGCTGCATTAAGATCAAATTTATCCTTTATCCCCACCCATCTTCATATAAGTCAGGTCGTGAATGGTTGCGTTATTTCATCAGATCGCATTGTGAATATAGTTGACTTGAGTCAATTAAACTCGGCAAGTTTCTTCTATCAAGCGTCAAAAAGATACCATAGAGATGAACTCCAACTCTATTTCACGAGAAATGTTGGCAACGACAAAGTTGCGAGTTCCGTCAAAACAGTTTCAGTGGTTCTAAAAGTATTACCTCTTCAAGATGCCTTTTTACTAACGTCGGGTCTAGTAAAACGATATCCAATTACATCCAACGTCTTATATCAAACGAATTTTGATTATCCATTTAGTAGCATTCAATTTCAATTCACCGACACAAATAAGTATCGGTATTTTCTAGATAATGAGGAGTTCACCCCAAGTGCTGTCCGTCTTGTGACCTCTGATGAAATTTCGTCAAAGAATTTCGAAATAGTAAAGAAAATTCGATCAAGGCTTGACGAAAATCTCCTTATCCCTTACTCAATTAATGCTGGTGGTCAAGGTATTTCAACGGAATCTTTCTATTTGTCTTGTCAACATCTCTATCACAATGATTTTCCGCAACAACAAGACTTGATTGGTTCAAGTGATTTTGTTATTCAATCCCTTGGCACATTGCCAACTTCCAATATCTTAAAAGGACCCTTATTTCAACTTTTGGAAACCTTGACCGACGGAGGCCGACCAATAAACCTCGACCTTGAGACGGATGACATGACCCTTTCATTTGGGGCGCTTGGTTTGGAAAAAGGATTCCTATCACATAGTTCAATTGTAAGTAATACGAAATTCAATACGGTGTCATGGTCGAATATTATGAACAATATGCTCGCTTACATCCCGTACACTCCCATGTCTCTTTCAAACGAAACGATAAAGATGTTCATTGGGTTCAATGGGTTTACGTCACCAGAATATGAGATCAAACTGAAAAACTATTGGTGGAGGCCAAGTGCTATACCTGTTTTTGCTGGTCGGCAAACCGTGGAAGGGAGACGCATTGTCCTTCCATTACACCTACGGTCCCATGGCATGATAGAAGACAATGTCATAATCACACCGAACGAGTTCGACGTTTCTTACCACAGTAATGTTCTTCATTCAGCTTTTAGTCATCCATCAATAATCATAAATGACATTGAAGTGCCTATAAATTACACCCAAATGGTATCATCACTACCACCCTTATTCAAAACAACTAATATTGGTATTGTAATTGACGAGTCCGATGCGTTTTCATTAAAGGCGCTTGTAGCGGATACGGTCGTCTCATTTGACAATAAAGCAAGTGACAACCTCATCCTTTATCTTGGAAAAAGGCCCGTGAATGGTGTCATCAAGCGAACAAATCTACAATCAACATCAGACGAAGCTAGATGGACATTTAGCAACCTTATTAATAACGACCTTCATTACCAACACCTAGGTGGTAATACTTTGGCTGACGAATTTACATTCAGATATTCCTCTACACCGTATGATGTGTCAATTGAGCAAATAACAGTTTCTATTAGTGTTCGCAAGCTTCCTCGACTTACGAAAAATACAGCAGACACCATTTTCCATACAACTTCCAATAATGCTTTGTCCACAATACATTCTTTAAAAAGAACTATACAACTAGACGACATCAATGCCAATCTCCATGTCATATCTTCTGAAAATGTGGTGCTAACATATGGAATAGGGAACGTTTTCCCTTATTCACAAGCGGATGTGTTGAGTCAAGGTTACAAAATTGCTCCCTTGTACTTCGAGAATCCGGAAAATACCGAAGCACCTTACCTTGACTTCAGTTTACAGTTTTGCGTAAACAACTTTACGGATTACCATGTCCATCACTTGAGTACGTACGAAATTTATAATGAACTTTTTGTATATAGTTGGGATTCAAAGCTCAATTACTTTCAATCATTAAATGACGTGGTAGTGAGTGCCCCATACATTGAGAACCAAGAGCTAACTTACGATTTTGATGTGAATTCTGTTCAATACATTGACTTCGAAAATAGGGAACTGAATGTTGCCTTTGAATTCCAACCAACGACCCCCTTGTTCGATGGTGACATTATCCAAACGGAAGGCCGGCTTCTTGCACATCTATATGAAGCGTTTTCCTTTGAAATTTCATTCCTTGATACACTTAATCAAGTGCCATTGCGTGTGAAATTTGAGAATTCAAGGCTGGTTATTCTTTCGTATGAAGTTGAAAGTGTTGTGTTCTTCACATATGCTGTGAAAGACAGTGTTCTTTTCAACAAATGGAATAAGATTATGATAGTATGTAATGATAGCTCTTATGACAATCTCTTGTCAATCTATGTTGACTTTGATCCATTTAGCTCATTGGCAGACAACCAATCTAAAAATATTTTGCGTTTACTCAATATTCAAAAGAGCATCTTATTACAGAGCCTTAAACGCATAGTTGTGTCCTCTGATGCCCAAAACAATTTCGTGGCGGATATTGATCAAGTGATATCTAGTGAGAGACCCGGGGATCACTTAAATGCTACTATTCAAGCAACAAACCTAGCAATCAACCTACAATTCCGAAATCTCGAGATCTATTCAAGCACAAATGCTTCTTCATCGTTGGTGGGTGCGGGCAATGAAACGTATAACGTTGTACTTGGTCGTCAATTACAAGTCAAAGGCATAAATAATGTATGTATTGGAACGAACTTCTCAACAACGGGCAAGAACTCGATTATTCTAGGAAACGACATTGGAAAGCAATCTACGAATGACTTGAACCAAATTTACGAGTCCATCATTATTGGAAATACGAGCTTTCAAAACTCGCTTGCACGTGACATCATATGTATTGGTACGGGGAACATGAATCAACTTGTCCCAAATGTAGCGCTTGGGATAACATCTGATCAAATTGATCAGTTTCTTTCAAAACGGCCTATCATCATTGGAAACGACATTGGTCCTGAAAAAGCAGATTACCATGTAAATTTGGCAAATACCGTACTCCGAACATCTATTCGATCACAACAACAAGGTGAAATAAGTCAGCTGTTGAACACTGATCAGATCTACATCGGTCTTGATGGCGAATATGTGGGCATAGGTTTTGAAAGTAACGCTTCTCTTTCAGGGAGCTCCATTTTTCAAGTCAACGGTGAAATATACGCCAAATCAATACGGACGGACTCTTTCACCTTCCTTAGCGAAATAACTTTATCCCAAGCATCGCTTGAGTCGCTGACCACGTCAAATTTAAGTACGTTCTACGTTCATGCTTCAAACACATTCACTACAAGTTTTATAGCAAGCAACATTGATGCTCAAACAATTCACACCTCATCATTGGTGGTTGATGATCCCATACAACATTTATTTGTTGAAAGTTTGGGAACATGTAACGTGTCACTGAGTACGTTATCTTTGAGTAATGTTCGCATAACGGGATCCATGTATATCGAGCCAACTGCCGTTGGGAATATCATTACACCCGATGGATTATCAGCAACGGTTTACCAGCGTTTCCATCATGTACAAATTCTTACGGCTGAAGCCAATGAAATTGTAATACAAGAAAACGGATACCATTACGTAGATGAAAGTGATGTGGAGGTATTTCTCAATGGAATCAAGTTGAGCTATTTTACAAACGATCAACAACACTACAAAGTTGGGTTTGTTCAAGATCTTGTGAATGTAACAACAACATTTACCATCACTTTGAATGAAACAGCTTATGAGAACGATCTGCTAGACATCAAAATTCACCCAAAATTGGTTTCATTATACGGCAATTCAACGGATCTGTTCATTTTGAATGACAACATGCTCCTACTGAAAGGTGCTTCGGATATGTACATTGAGAATGCTACCTTTTGTAACGTTCGTGTTCTTGGACAACATATGATTGATCCGTTCAATGTACGAACACCATATCAAGTTGAGAGCGTTCACGAGGTATTCATTTTACCAAGTGTTCATCGTGTTCTTGAAATGACAAAGGCCGGCTATTTTGAAGCTTCTCCATTAGATTCTCATATATACCAAAATGGAATGAAGCTTACATACATAGATGATCTAACAAAAGACTTTGACTTGTCGTTTTTGTTTGATACAGATAAAAATGAGACAAAGTTCACAATCACTTTTGAAGAAGACATTGAACCCTTCGATGTGGTTGATGTTACTATATTTCCAAAGCAAACTCGTGATGATTTTGGCTACCTTTATCAAAACTTTTCAATTAACACAACTTGGAATGAAACGGGCTCAAATCTTCATCTTATTGGATGTAATGTTGGTCTTAACACTTCGGAGCCACAAAGTACGTTACATGTCGTAGGAAACGTCATCATAGATGGAGAACTATCGCACTATAGGCATCCATACGGTACGAATGGTTTGTTTGGATCGGAGAGTTTACCCATCAGTGGGGGAAACCTTGTAATTGACCTCATTGTTCACGCAAATGTGATTATTGAACTTGATAGCACCGTTGATATATTGAATATTTCATTCACAAACCTCATACAAGGTCAGCGCGGTGACATCGTTATCATTGACAGGTGCCTCTCAGGTCGTGATATAACTATTGATTCTCGTGTGAGATTTAGCGCAACACGGCCACTTCAAACGAGTCCTCTACTCGACCAAACTTACATTGTTGACGTATTGTCTTATAATGTGATCAAAAATGATCTTATATTAGGATCTTATTCCCGTTACACGTAACTAGTTTGTAAAAGCAATTTGTATACGCCTCGTCGAGGTGTTTAAAAACCATTTCCGTCCATATTTTCTTTGTAACCATTGCATTCTTACACTTTCGTCTTGCTCGTACGGTTTTATTTTTGCCAATATGAGAACCCCGACATTATATACTATAACTATTATTCCCCAGACTTGGGAAATAATATGAATGAAGATTGACACAAGTTGACATGAAACCATGATTGATCCCATACTTCCCTCAAATGATAAGGCATATGAAGAATTTAACCTTCTAGCTATGAGAAGGGTCATTGCGGACGCGTAAACGCAAAGCTCCCCTGTTGATGAAACAATCTCAGTGATAAAAGCCTTTGGTAAGTTTTCGGGAGAAATGAACAGGTTGTAAACACAACTTGAACCAAACAAAAGGTTAAGAAGAACTAGTTGAGGTATACTTCCATTCGATGATGAGCTAAAACTTCCCAATATTATTGCGTTGAGAACCATACGAAGATGCTTCAAGGGTATTGAAAATAGTTGAAAGTATGTAAACGTTGACATGGATTTTGATTGGAGCTCTTGAATATATTTGTTTTTTAACTTATCATACATAACCATCATGGGATTCGTGTTATGAATAGGACCTCGACTGTTTTTCACGAATATTCCGACTTTGTCAAGAACTTTTCGATTACCTCTCCATGTCCCAAAAGGTCGGGATACCATCCAATCGTTAAACCTGTGCAACCTCTTGCTATATTTAATCTTGCGCTCACGTATAGCATACTTGTGAATATAAAAGATTCCAAATGATAAGATTGGAACAGGTACAAGAACCAATAAAATTATACCAAAGCAGTATGCTTCGAAAGTTCCTAAAACAAGCATACTCGCGGAGGCTTTTGAAAATGGAGTTATGAGTGTAAATGCCAGTATAAATTCAAGTTGTGGGAACCCTAGTATACCGTTTAATGATTTACCTTTTTTAGCCAATATCTTTGATAGTGCGAAGTGGGCTAAAATAAATGGGGTGACAATACAAGCATAGGAAATGATCAAATAGATTGCGTAATTCCATTGTTCACTGTCATGTGGTATTGATAAAAGCTTTCTTGACTTTGAATCTATGATTGATGTAAATATGTTTGTTTTGAAATTCAGAAAACCCATATTTGATGCTAACGAAGAGAATGCTGTCGGTATTTTTCCTATTTGTAGTTGACTTTTCAAAGATGCGCCTTGAACAACGGATACCATAGCTATGAGACCTATTGGATCTGGTGATGGGATGGACGTTCCACCTGCAACAGATGCTACAACGCTCGTTACAACCATTGTAGTAACTGTTGTTACAACAGTTGCCGTGACGGTAGATGCTATCACAGAAGATAGTTCTTGAATTGATGGATTCGTTGTATTTGGAAGGTATATAGCTGGTGGCGGTGGTAATGGTGGTGGTGGTGGTGCCGGAGGTGGTGGGAGCGGTGGGGGTGGTGGTGGTGGCGGCGGGGGAGGCGGCGGCGGTGGTGGTGGTAGAAACGTTCTCGGAAAGGAAACGTTGAACCTATTTACACATGATTCAATACAAGTAAATGAATTACATGAATAAACTTTCCAGTGGTATGAATTATATTTCTGAATATCACAAACCACAGAGGATTGTTGAGAAGTATGAAAACATTCAATTTCTTGGAATGATACATCTGATGATAGATACATTTTGTAAAAGTCTGTGTTCAAGCTCGAAGTCCATTCAAAAACTAAATCTGAAGGAAGTGTTGGTGTAAGAAAGGCATTGTTCTTTGGGGAAATGTACGAAACAATTTGAGGTGCTTGCGCATCTGTAATTTGGTATACGTCATGTTTATTGGGTGTGGACATGGAAACATCATATGAGCAAACGGGAAGACTTTGTGGATCAAATTGAATACGCAATCCTTGAAATAAAATAGCTTCCATGTAAGAGATTTGAATACCATTCGAGCCATCATAGTTTTCCAAACCTATGGTAGCGCTCCCACCATATGAAAGTGAGGATCCCATCAATGATAAATAATCCATTTGAATTGTACCATTAGTCATCAGCGTTGTTGAAAATGATCCAAGAGGCAAGTCCGAACCATAGAATCCAACATTCGTCCATTGTATGTGAAATGAATCAGATGAATTCGTATATGTGTAAATACCGCGTTGGTTGAACATTAGGTCGTCCCAAAATGGAGCGATGTAGCCATTTGGCGGGTTTGATGATGGAATTCCAGTATTCGAGTACGAAGTCGATTGGGCTTCAAATGTTATAAGACCGTTTGTTGACAAACTCAATCTTGTTTGTTTTTGACAATAGAATGGAAACTCAAATGGTAACAAAACAGTTGTGGCACTATCATCTCCTTGAATTTCTAATAAATGTCCTAATATGTAGTTATTTGCACATGTGTATAATGTTTGAACAATTGGTATGTATGGAATAAGAAAGGATAGCACTTCAACTATTCTCCATAGCCTGAGTCGACTCGTAACCTTTATCATGATATGGGATAGATGGCATTCGGTGCCATTCTTGTATTCTGCTCAGAAATGATATAAAGATTATTAGTCAAAATAGACTACTCTCACGTGATTTCTCTATACAATACTATATACATCAAAATGGATATGCTTGGCACAACTAAAGCAAGCATGAGCATCTGTGTAAAAAACCTTCCTACTTTTGCCGATGATCTTTGGCTCTACCGCCGATTTGGTCAGTTCGGTGCTATTTACAGTGTGCGGGCAATGATTCAAGAGGACACCCAACAATGTCAGGGTCTTGGATTTATTAACTTCGTTAACTATTTGGACGCCCAAGCTGCAATTGCGCACATGAACGGCGCATTCTTTGATGGAAAGCGTCTTGTTGTTGAAATGCAACGTGCCCGCCGGAAAACAACCGCCGTTCGCGGCGTGCGTAGCCCTTCTGTTAACATTGGGTACGAGGAACTGCCCCCGATGCCCCTTGCTGATGGCAATGGCAATGGCAATGGCAATGGCAATGGCAATGGCAATGGCAATGGCGATGTAGCCGTTGCCATTTAAACTGAATTAGTAAGTAGAATGAATAGGAAAATGAGACTATTTCAATTCATTCAAGAGTCATTTTTATCCATTCTTTCGCATGTATATACATTATGTGAAAAGTACATTATGACAGATACATCAAATATCAAGTTAAAAAAAATAGAAGGCTTTCTATCACATCATGATTGTGATGCAATTATTGCTTTGGCAAAGATGAAAGGCATGGGGCCAAGCCAAGTCGACGGTGGTTCATTGAGAGGTGAGCGCATTGACAGAGAAATAAGAAACAGTGAGCAATGTTGGTTACATAATGGGGAATCTCCAATTGTAAGGACTATCTCATTCAAGGCCAATCGATATGTAGACGTCCCAACAGTTCAAGAAGCATTACAGGTGCTTTGCTATCAAGAAGGAGGACAGTATGAACCTCATTACGATGAGCAGTTTGCGCTTTTCACAAAGCCCTATAACCGATATGCCACACTTCTCATATACCTAAACGATGACATGGAAGGTGGCGAAACCGTATTTCCTCGATTAGACATGGAAGTTCGGCCAAAGAAAGGAGATGCCATTTACTTTACGAACATCAACATTTCAAATAGAAAAAGGCTATTCTACTCGCTTCATGGAGGGAAAAAGGTGACGAAAGGCGAGAAATGGGTGGCAAATAAATGGATCAGACTCCGTGATTGATAAATAGCTCAAAAAATGAGCGTGTAGCCCAATTATTTTTACATTATTACTTCAGAACCAATGACAACAGAGCACCAACCAAATGTTATTGGAGGGAAATTAAAGTCAAATGATGAGATTCAATTTGTCCTTGACATGCAACATGCGGGCTTTGTAGTCAATTGGTTCCAATTCCGTGACGGACGTTCGGGCCCTACCGTATTTGGCTCAATCCATGCAGTCAAGTGCCGAACACGTATTCCGGTTGGTGCTATGGAAATGGGTAATAATGATGTCGTTTATCCGATGTGTATGGGGTAAGGGAAAAAATAACACGATAATGGGCTGTTCATAGCAAAAACTGAACGGTGCCTTTGATGTCCAGTTTAACACGGAAACGAAAACTCAACGTAAATGGATTACCAAGAAACGATTATGAACTTGTTTAACTCTTTTGAGAACGAGCTTGTAAGCAAAGGAGTTCCACTAAACACCGCAGTAATGGATCAGATAAATGAACTAAAATGGAAGGTGCTATGTGCCAATTCCATACAAACACAAGCGAAGCTCGACAAACAACAACTGTCTCAACTCATTTTTACCGACCTTCCTGAACTTGAGGACGCTTAAGAAATCATCAAAATATAAAATCACCAGACAAAAAGGACCAATGGCATACTCAGCAGACGTTGATCTGCTTTTGTACATGGTTTGTCATGATAGCGCAAGCTTTGAGCGCGCTTCAAAGTACTCAATGTACTCTTGGATCATTCCTATTCAAATACCAAGCACTGTATATATGGAAAGTATCGTATTTACTCTCTTACCACAACGTATTCATGAATGGAAAGACAAGACACATGTTGGCATTATAAAGTATAGCTTTGAAGAAAAGACACCGTTTTATAACTTTCCTCTTTTGTGCTCCTCTCACCCTCTTGTGGATGTCTTTACGTTTGTGAATGGTCATGAAGATGATTTCAACTTACCCAATCCATCTATGATCGCGTACGCAGGCATATGCCACACCCTATTTCCCGTGGTTTGGTACAATCTTTTGCGTGAGTTTGATGTGGCCCCGGAACAAATGTTCAATGTGGACATTCCTGCCTTTTACTCCAACTTTTGGATCGCCAAAAAGGAATACTTTCAAGATTACCTTGACTTCATAAACGAATCCATAAAAGTGATGGGATCGAATAAAGAGCTCGCTCGCTTGTTGTCGTATAATGCCAACTATCTTGAACGTCTCGACCCAATGCGTCTTAAGGAAATCATGAACGCCCCTTATTACA
>Ga0209442_1000401_pt1 | contig 25689 bp, 4 predicted proteins | sample LauGreSBDMM110DD_2_FD_187565 | JGI IMG/M metagenome (GOLD analysis project Ga0209442, IMG submission 187565) | Freshwater lake microbial communities from Lake Michigan, USA - Sp13.BD.MM110.DD (SPAdes) (version 2) | ecosystem: Environmental > Aquatic > Freshwater > Lake | place: Lake Michigan, USA...
AATTGGAAAGAATCATAATCATAATGAAAAAAATCCTACAGCTTATAGTAAAAAAATAAATAATAAAAGATTTATTTATGCTTCAAAAGATTTAAATCCTGGAGAAGAAATTACTACTAACTATAGATTACAACCTGAATTAGAACAACCTGAAGATTTTATGCGTAAAGGTGGTTCTGTTTTAAGATTGCCTAATAAAAAAAATTCTAAAGGATACTCAAGAAGTCTTAGTGCAACTAATAAACTTTTTACACAAAATTTTTTATTTGCAAAACCTAAGTCTAGAAAGAATAAAGTATTTGATCCTAACTCAAAATATTATGCAGAAGGTGGTTCTTTGCTTACTAAGAAAGTAACATGTAAAAAGTGTGGTTGGAAATGGGATGCTGAAGATGGTGGTAAAGATATTACTACATGCCATGAATGTGGTGGTCAAGGATTAATTCATGCACAAGATGGTGGTAACAAAGATGCAATGACTGGTATGATGAAAGCCAGACTAGCATATGCTAATGAGTTTGGTAACCCAGCTGCTGAAAGAATGATTAACCTACCAGACAATCCTTATCAATTTGATAATGGTGATACTGGTACACATTACATGGCTAGTTATGATAATTATGCAGTACCACAAATACAAGATGAGAATGGTGTACTACAACTTGGAGACTATGGTCCGGAATCTAATGAAGCTATAAGATTTGATTCAGATGAAGATGCTAATTATTTTGCAGAAAATTATAAAGATGTTTCTCCAGGATTTATAGAAGCTGATCTTGATGAAGATGAAATAGAAGAATATAGAAGAGGAGGATACATAGTAGAAGAAATAGATAATTTTCAAAAAGGTGGTATATCTAAAGTTTCATCTAATTCTTCTGATAATACAAGAGTAAACTATCAAAAACCTTTAGTTAAATCATTTAATAGAAGTAATAATTTAGAAAGTTTTTATAAAAAAGAAAGAGAAAAAGATTTACAAAAACAAAAAGATGCAACTGCTTATCATGATAAAACACAAAAAGTAAAACAAATTCAATCTTTTGGTGAGTTTATAAATCAAGATGTTCGTGGAATACCAACTTATGAACAACACATGGCACAAATAGCTAATGATAAAAAGTTATTAAAGAAAGAATTAAAACCTTATTTTGAAACTGAAAAAGAAATTAATCAATTTCTTGCTGAACAATATAGTCGTCCTATAGCTTCAGCTGCAAATAATTGGAATGATGGTCCAATTCAAATGATGTATCCTGAAAAATATTTTATAGGACCTGGTGGTGGAATGATTGGTAATATTAAAAATTTTGGTAAAAACACATTTAATTTAGGTAAAAAAGTACTTTCTAATCCATATGTTGCTGGTAGTTTAAATGCTTATTTTGGAACTGAAGGAATAAAAGAATTTAGTAATCCAAATAGTCTTACTAGAAAAAGTATGAGTAGAGCCTATAATAATCCTACAGAGAGTAATATAGGTGATGCTGCTTTTGATGTTAGTATGAACTCATTAAACTTTGTTGGCTTACCTTTTAGTAAAGCTATAAAAGGTTCTAAAAATTTAATTAATAATACATATAAAATTAATCCTTGGGCATTTAAACCTAATCCAGAAGCTTATTATAGAGGTATAGGAAAAGAAGGATATAAAGATGCTATAGAGTCTAGAGTATTAAGAACAAATAGAAATCCAAATTGGACTGATTCTCCTGGTGATTCTCCTTATTTTTTTAGTGGAAAAAACTTTGAAGGTATAAAACAATATGAACCTAATGTAATTACAGAAGTTACAAATCAACCTATGAGAGCAAGAACTTTTTCAAGACTTGCAGGACAGGGAGATGAAAGTGTTTTTCAACCAATTAGATATACAGGACAGAAGTGGGCAGGGACAGATATTGTTGAAAAATTACCAAATATATCTTTAGGTGAAAATACAAAATTTTATAAAAAACATTGGTTAAAAGGATATAAAGAAGTTCCAAAACAATTACCAAGTTCTCCTAATGTAGATTTTTCTAAATATTTAACACAAGAAGAAGCTATAGCTGCAAGAGCTGAAAGATTAATTTCTCAAAAAAATAAACCAGGTTGGAATGAACAATTAACTCCAGAATTAGAACAAAGATTATCTACTGCTGTAGAAAGACATAATCCTGCTTCTAATTATCCAGGAGAAAAATTAGGATCAAATACAATGGGTAGAACAGCTACAGAAGTAAGTAAAGATGCTAATTTAAGTGGTATTCCTTTAAATGAAGCTAATAAAGCAAGAATTGCTGCACATGAAACTGGACATTATTATTCTAATAGTCCTGCTGAAGGTGCAGAGTGGTTAAAACCATTTAATTTAAATAAATTAGAAAGTTATAAAACTAAAACTTATTTAAAAGGTAAAAATAGATCAGCTAATTATGCTAATGAAATTAGAGAAAGAGCTGCTCAGTTAAAAGATTATATTGCACAAAAAAATGGAATTCCTTTAAATCAAGATTTTAAAATTACACAAGTACAATTAGATGATGCTATTAAAAATTATGTAAAAGATACAGGATTAGATAATACAATGTCTAAAATGTTAGGAGCTTTAAAAGATAAAAAAGGTTTATTAAAAACAATGAATAAATATGCTCTTGGAACTGTACCAATAATGATAGGAGCAGAAACCTTACAACAAAAAAAACAAGGTGGAACAACTAATGATTATGTAGAGTTAGATCTAACACCAGAAGAAATAAAAGATTTAATAGCACAAGGTTATGTAATAGAAGAACTTAATTAAACTTATTAAGTTTATTGAATAAATTAAAATTTAGTATATTAAATATATAATATGTAGTTATGAAAGTTAGAATTTATAAATCACCTGATGGAAATGGTAAGTATCTTAATAAGACAAGTCAGTTTTTAGAAAAAGCTCAAAAAGGAGGAGCTATTAAAAAAGTTATACAATTAGCATTAGATTTTGATAAAGCTGATGAAATACAAAAAGCTATTAACATAGCAAAAGCTATAGATAAAAATAATGAATTAGCTAAAGCTGCCGGAGCCATTAAATATGGTGAAGGAATTAAAAAAGCAACTACAGCATCATCAAAAATTGAAATAAAAAATCCATCTTATTATCAACAACTTTTAGATAATACAAATAACTTAAGTCCATCAACTAGAAAATTTCATAATGATGTATTAAAATCTGTAAATAATAATAAAGGTATGGTATCTCAAAAACAATATAATATTTTAAAAAATATTGAAAATGGTACTTTTAATAAATATCAATTTGGTGGAACACCAGAAAATAATCAACAATTTCAAGGAAGTAATAGTAGTCAAAAAGAAGCATCTTTAATATTAGCTTCTGTTTATAATGCAATTAAAAAAGGGCAATCTCCAGAAGATGTGTATGATGCATTAATAGCTCGTAAAATGGATTCAAAACAGGCTACACAAATTGTAACTTCTGTTGTTGATTATATGATAGAGAATGATGAGTATACTGATGAAGATGCTGAAAATAATAAAAAAGCTAGAGAAGAAGAAGAACAAAAATATGAAGATCCAAATCAAGCAATAGAACAACAAAAAGATGAGGAAGCTGAAAATCAAATGAATCAGTATAATGAACAAAGTTTAGAAGTTGCAAATGATACATCTGCTATAGAACAAGAAGAAGAAGATGCAGCAAATAGTAGTCAAGATTATTTAGGTTTTCAATATGGTGGTGCTTTAGGACAAGCTGTTAAAAATCAAGAAGAAGATGAAGAAGATTTAACAGATGAAGAAGAAGTAATAGATGAAGATCAAAATTATATAAAAGAAGAAAATGAAAATTTTACTTCTGAATTAGAAAAATTAATTGCTAATTCTCTAGGTACTCAAAATATAGATTATTCAAGTATTGATGACTATACAATACCATATCAACCAATTATTGAAACTGGAGATTATTTTGAAAATAATGATTCAAATTTTACAGAAGAATATGCTAAATATGGAGGTACTTCTAAAAAAAGATTTTCTAAAAATGTTTTTAATCTTTTGAAAAAAGAAGAAGGTGGTGTTCAAAATAATTCAGAAAATACTGAAAAAGAATCTTTAACAAAAGCAAAACAAACTGATGATTTACAAGATTCAGTAAAAAAAACATTAACTGATTTTGTTGAAGCTGTTGGAATGACATCTAAAAAATTCAAAATGGATGAATGGTTTAAAAAAATGAAAGAAGTAAATGATCCAATGCTTGAACAAATATTAAATCCACAGTCACAAAATAAACCAATACAAGATCAAAATCAACAAGCTGCTCAAATGTTGGGTACTCAAAATTCTACATCTCCTGCTTTAGAAAATCAACAAGATACTATGGCTTATGGTGGTGAATCAACATACCCACAGTTTAAACCTGGAGGAAGATTCCGTAAAGCTGTAGAAAAATATTTTCCAGGAAACATTTTAAATTCTCCAAATCCATCTCGTAATGTTATAACAAAAGTATATAATCCAAGAACTGGACAAATGGTTGATTTACCTACTGGAGATGCTAAATTTGATAGAGTTGAAGTAACTAAAAGAAATTGGTTACATAAACCTAAAAAGTATACTGTATTTTATAATAATAAAAATGCACCGACTCATCTTAATCCTGATAGTAAATATACCCCTAATGCTACTGAAATAGTAGATAGTAAAAATTCTTCATTAAATAATAAAAGTGAAAAAAGTAATGTTGATAGTTTAAGTTTTCTGGCCAGAATGGCAATTAATAAAGGAGAAAGACAAAATGAAAGAAACAGTAGAAGACTTGAAAGAAGAGGACTTGATGAATATGGTGATCTAATAGAGGGAAATAATCAAAGTGAAATATTAGATGAAGATGGTAGATTAACAAAAGATAATGAAGGAAACTGGTATGATAGAAATGATAATATAATACCAGGAAAGAAAAGTCCTAGTGAAGTTCCAGGTTATTATGATTATTTATATAAAGATATAAATGTTTTAAATGGTGATTATAATAATGATGGTTATGTAGATGCTTTAGATTTTATAAATTCTCCAGAAAATAAACAATATGGTGGAAGTTTAAATAAATTTCTTCCAAAAAAAGTTGTAGGTGGTCCACCACCTTGTGGTGCTGGTGAAACATTAGATCCAACTACAAATAAATGTGTAGCTAGTCCAGTTAATAATAATCAAACTTTTAATACACCTGATGATTCTATTTTTTCTGTTAATACACAATCAAATTCAAGTTCTAACGTTTTAGGGCCTCCTGTTATAGGTGCTCCTGTTAATGATTTTTGGGCTAATCAAGATTCATTTAATAAACCAAATAATGTTAATATTGATCCTAAATATGATCCAAGTTTAGATCCAGATGCTATGCCAAAGTTACCTATTAATAGTGTAAAAGATTATTTTAAACCAAAAATACCAATTCCAAATGCTAATGATCAAATAGCAGTTGATGTAGAAAATAAAAACAATAAAGGAAAACTTACATTTGGTAAAGATAATACTGGAGTTAGTGAAGCAAGATTAAGTTTATTTAATACAGGGGTTGATATGTTAGATAGTGCTAGTAGAAATATTGACTATCAAAAATCAGCAGCTGAAATGCAAGAAAATACTTCTTCTAATAATCTATATGCAAATAAAACAACTATGGATTATGGTGATTATGATACTAATTCAGGTTTATTTAGACCTAATGAAATGGGACAAAAAAGAGATGGTCGTAGTGCACAATATGGTGGATACATAGATGAAGAAGAATATGATCTTTATGCAGATGAAGATGAAGAAGATGAATTAGCTTATGCTAAAGGTGGTGAAAAAATAACATATATGTCTGAAGATCAAATTAGAGCTTTTATGGCAGCAGGTGGACAAGTTGAATTTTTATAAATAATTAATTATGTACTATAAAGTAAGAATAAAATCTTTACCAAAAGCAAAAGTTGGCTATCAAGTAGATGGTTCTTTATCAAATGATATTTTATCTTTTGGAGATTCAAAAAGTAAACCAGATCTTATAAAAAGTAAATACATTACTAAAGTTCCTAGAGCAGAAGCAAACTTAGAAGCAGAAGGTGGTGAAACAGTTTATGGAGATCTTAATGGTGATAGTTTTCCTGAACATAAAATAATTAAAGGACCAAGACATAGTAGTGGAGGAGTACCTTTAAAACTACCAGATGATACATTTATTTTTAGTGATACAGCATCAATGAAAATAAATGATCCTATTATTTTAAAAATGTTTGGTAAAGTTGCTAAAAAAGGAAAAGGAAATAAAGGTTATACTCCAGCTACATTAGCAAAACAATATGATATTGATTCGTATAGAGTAATACTACAAGATCCTAACTCTGATCCTATTTCTATAAAAACGGCTGAGTTAATGATTAAAAATTATAATTTAAAACTAGGTGCCCTAGCTTTAGCTCAAGAATCTAAAAAAGGTTTTCCACAAGGTATTCCTACAGTAGCTGAAGCATATATGGAAATAATGGGAATTGAACCTGAAGAAATATTACCTCCTAATTTACCTGAGCCTATGTCTCAAGAACAATTAGAAACACCAACTATTGAAGAAGAAGAAGAAGATCCTACAAGTGATCAAGCAGCTAATGATGATACATTAACTGAAAACAATGTTGTGTCTGACGAATCAGATATGGCACAAGAAGAAGAATTTGCAAGTCCTGAAGAAATGATGCGTTATGGTGGAATGAGAAGATTAAGAAGAGCACAAGAAGGTATACAACAAATGTCAGAAGAAGAAATGATGGCATTACAACAACAACAAGCTCAACAACAAGCTGATCAACAAATGTCTAGTCAAAATGAAAGTATGATGCAAGAACAACCTCAAATTGATGAACAAAAAATTCAACAAATTGAACAAAGTGTTGAACAAGCCATAAACCAAGGAGCTGCTCCTGAAGAAGTAGTTATGCAATTATTAAAAGCACAAATACCTCCAAATTTAATTGAACAAATTTTTGTTGAATTAGGAATGCCTCAACAACAAGTAAAAGAATTATTAATGAGTCTTATACAAAATGTTGAAAATGATCAAGCACAACAAATGAATCCAAGACAGCAACAAGCAATGTCTGAAGAAGATATGATGGCTATGCAACAACAAGACCCAAGACAGATGCAACAAGCTCCTATGGCAGCTTATGGTATGGAAATGGGTGGTTATGATATGCCATTCTATGATGATTCATATGAAATGGCTTTTGGTGGACAAAAGAAATTTAATAAAAATCATGTTACTGTTTTAAAATTTCAAGGTGGTGGTCAACCACCAGAAGGTGTAATTATAAAAAGAGCTGATTATCAAACAGATGCTGATTATAAAAAAGCTGTAAAAAAAGAAATTTATAATAATAAAACTAGTGGAAAAAAAGTTTATACTCTTAATACAAATGGAAAATATTCTGCAGTAACTGTAAAAGAAGATGTTGGTACTGATTATACAGGAGATATGACAAATTGGTCTGGTAATAAAAGAGCTGCATCTAGATTTGCTTCTATGCAAGAATCATTAGCAGATCCTACTGTTGCAAAGTTATTTGCACAAGCTACAAGAGAAGCTATAAAAGATAAAGAAAGTTATAGAAAAAAAGGTGCAGGAAATAGATATAATACTACATGGGATCAAGCAGGTTATGGAAATCCTGATGATTTAAAAGATGAAGAAATTGTTAAAGAATTTTTAGATTTTCAAGAAAGAAATTTAAAATTAGCATCATCAGGAAATGAAGCTTTTTTATATAATGATAGAGACGGTAAATTAAGAAAAAAGAATGGAACTGGTTCGGGTGATAATTTAGGTTTTGTAGAATTAATGCAAGGGTTAAAGAAAAATGATGCTACTGGTAAACCAACTAATGAACGTCTATATACAGATGCTGAAATTGAAACTAGATATCAAAAAATGTTAAAAGAAGTTCCTACATTAGATAAAGCATTTGAAAGTATAGGTTTACCAATGACTGCTGTTAATTCAGGAAATACTCCTGCAAACAAAAAAGCAAGATTACAACAAGCAACTTTTATTGGTTATGATAATCTAATTAAAAAACGAGATGCAGGTAAATTAACACCAGATGAAACATATTTATTAGATGAATGGAAAGGTAATTTAGAAAGAGGATATAATGATGAAAAATTAGGTACTGGTAGTCGTATTAGTCCAGCTGAAGGTTATTTAACTAATACATCTTCTGGACAAAATGCAAATAAAATAAATAATAGTTTTATAGAAGATGAAATTCCTGGTAAAACTCCTTGTATATGTGAAGTTAATGGAAAAAAAGAACCAGGAGTAGACAATCCTAATTATGATTCTTCTAAACCTTCTGATGAAGCAAGTAATAATCCATGTATGCCATGTAAAAAACCTGTTAAAGAAGAAGCTAAATGTCAATGTATAGATAAAAGTAAAGATGGTTATCAAGAAAAAGATAAAGATGGTAACTGTCCATGTACTCCTGAACCAGATGATAAGTGGTGGCTTCAAGATAATATAAATGTTATGGGAGCTGCACAAGATTTAGCAAGTATTAAAAAATATTTACCATGGGCTGCAAAAGTTGATCTTGAAGAACCAAGACCTACATTTTTAGATCCTACAAGAGAACTTGCAGCACAATCTGAACAAGCTAATATAGCTTCTCAAGCTTCTGCATCTTTTGCAGGTGCTCAAGGATTAGGTGCAAGAAATGCTGCAACTCAAGGAAATGCAGCAGCTCAAGCAGCAAATACTTTAAGTAATATAAATAATCAAAATGTAAACATAGCAAATCAATTTGAAGATAAACAAGTTAATATAAGAAATCAAGAGTCTATGGCTAATCAACAAATAGCTACACAAATGTATGATAAAAATACTATTGCAAATCAACAATTTGATAATGCTAAATTAGCATTAAGAGGTAATTTAAGAAAACAGTATAATAATGCTATAACTAATAAAGCTAATACAGCTATGTTAAATAGATTATATCCTAATCAAAAAGTAAAACCTGAAGATGGTGGTATGCCTGGTTTTCAATATAATGGAGAAGAACTTACTGGTACAGTAACATCAGATAATTATAATGTTTATCTTAAAGAATGTCAAGCTGCTTTTCCAACAGGAAATCCTGCTGAATTAAATGCTTGTATAAAACAAAAAACTAGTATGTCAGGAACTACAGCAAAAGATACTTTAGTAAATTCATATCCTGAATCTGGAAAATATGGTGGACAACAACCAATAAAACAATTTAAATATGGTGGTTTTATTTATAATGTTTATCCTGATTATTAACTGATAAATTTTTAAAGTTTATTAAACTTATAATATTTTAATATATTTACAATATATAATTACTTATGGCAACGTACATACAAGGTGTTACAGATTACATTCCAGACTATCAGCCTTTTCAACCTGATTTAAATTTTATTGGAAATTATTTGCAAACAAAACAAAATCAATATGATTCTAACTTTAAATCATTAAATAATTTGTATGGTAAATATCTTTATGCAGATTTAACCAGAGAACCAAATATTAAAAAAAAGGAAGAATATTTAAAACAAATTGATTTTAATTTAAAAAGAGTGTCTGCATTAGATTTATCTATACAAAGTAATGTTGATCAAGCTGCTCAAATATTTACTCCGTTCTATAAAGATCCTTATCTAATGAAAGATATGGCTTATACTAAAGATTTTAGTAATAAGTATAATGCAGTTATGGCTTTAAATAAATCTTTAGATCCAAAATTAAAAAATACTTATTGGTTAACAGGTGTTGAAAAAATGATGTTTGAAAAAGAAGAATTTAAAAATAGTACTGATGATGAATCATTACAATTTTCAAATGTAGAATATACTCCTTATAAAAATCCCGTTGATACTTATGTAGAAAATGCTAAAAAATTAGGAATAAGTGCAGACATTACTAAATCAAATGGAAGATATTTTATAAGAAAGAAAAATGGAGATATGATTATTCCATCTTTACAAAATATTTTTGCAGCTGATTATGCATCAGATCCAGCATTACAAGCAGTTCATAAAGCTGAAGCTTATGTAAATAGAAAAAAAGATATTAAAGAACATGCTTCAGAATTTAATGGTAATTTAGTTGATGCTGAAAGAAGTTATCTTACAAAACAATATGCTACAATTCAAGAATATATTAAATTAAAACATCAAGGAAATGTAGAAGAAGTTAAAAAGTTAGATATAAAAGTTGAAGAAGGAAAGAAAAATCTTGAAACTGGTAAAGGAAATCAATTTACTCCAGGTTATTTTAGAAGTTTAGACGAAGCATTATCTGTTGCTACAACAAATGAATCTTATACAGGTAAATTAAATGATGAAATATCAAATAAAACAAGTAAAACAGCAACAACAATAGGTTCAACTCCTGATCCTTTAAATAATATTTCTTTATTTAGAGCTCAAGTTGATGCTGGTACTGCTGCTATGTTAGCTGAAAAAGATATTAATTTAGCTGCATATAAATATTCTAGAATTGGAATAGTTGAAGACATGTCTCCAGATGCTTATGGTGTTTCAGACCAAAATGATGCTTATGCAAGAGCTAGACAAAAAAATCAACAACAGCATCAAGAAAAAATGCTTGATAAAAAAATACTTGCTGATGTAAAAAAAGTAATGCTTGAACAAGGTGTTAAAAATGGTTCATATATTGGAATTGAACCAGAGATAGATCCAGAAACTGGTAAACTTACAGGTAGTTTTGTGGGTATTCCAAATCCTGCAAATAATGAACCATATAATATATCAGGTGGAAATACAAAAGGTGGTGCTACTGATATGGGAGCATCTATATTAGCAGAAAATAAAAATATAGAAAAGAAATTATCAGATGAAGTAATACCACCTTTTGAAAGTATGTTGCATTTTATTAAAACAGCTGAAATAAATGAGGATTTAACTCATGAACAAGCAAATTCAATTTTTCATCCAAGTGGAAAAATTACTAATATGGGAACACTTATAAAAAGTCTTGACCGAAGTAATTCAAAACAAGGTAGAATTAACCGTGCAAAATCTGCATATCAATCTATAACAGAAAAAATAGATGATGCTACTGCAACTACTAGAGAAAATTTTACTAAAGAATATAATAATAATCCTTTAACTTTTTTACAAGGTAAAGGTGCTAAATATGTACAAGGAGTATACAATAGAGTATTAGAATTTGCTAATGATCAAAAAGGAAATCCTGATAAGGTAGCATATAATTATTTAAATGATGGTTCTCATATAAAAATGAGAAATTATATGCATTTTATAGAAGGAAATGAATATGTAGAAAAATCTAATAGAGATGCTGTATTAAAAACTTTAAGATCTTCTACTGAAATAAGTGGAATTGATCCTAGTAAAAGAAAAGATATTACAAATCTTTTCTTAAACAGTGATTTATCAAAAGTTAGTGAAGAAGAATTTATTGCTAAAGCTATGCAAACATACAAAACTTCTGTTAGAAATTTATCTAATAATGGTGGTTATGGTTTAAGTGCCCAAGCTAAAAATTCTTTAATGGAAAATGAAAAAAATGAATTAGATAACATTCTTACAAAAGCAAATAATCGTGCAAAACCAGATGCTGGTAGTGCAATTGGTACTAAAGAATATCCAAATTTAACAGGTAGACAAGTTGCAGATATTGAAAATAAATATCTTACTGGAAAATTTGCTTTAAGTGGGCCAGAATCTGCTTTAAGATCTTTATATGGAAGCTTAACAAATTCTTATACAGAAATTATACAAAACGGAAGAGAAATTAAATCTTTATCACCTTTATTTAATAAAGATGGAAAAGGAAATGCTATGTATAATACAAATTTAAATGCTATAAATGTAAGTGTAAATGCTATTCAAAGTCAAGGTTTTAAATCTTTTAATGAATTTCAAAAAGATGTATCTAAGATAAATTTTTATGATCAAACTAATAATCCAATTAGTTTTTATGGAGCAAATAAAACTGGACTTAATGATACAAAAGATGCATTTGAGTCTGGTTCCGATGATGTTGTAAAAATTGCAGAATTAATTATAGGTAATTATTATTCTAAATTAGGTGATGATAAAACAAAAAACTTTAGATTAGCTAGTGGTCAAATTGCTCTTGAAAATAAAAATGTAGGAGCAATGGTTATTTATCCTACTAAAGATGTTTTAGATGAGCTTAAAGCTGCTAAAGATGGTGGTATTATAACACAAGAAATTGCTAATGCTATTTTAAAAAATGGTGTTACTATGATGTCAAATACTAATAATTGGAAAAATTCTTTATTTACACGAAATCAAAGAACTGGTTTAGAATCTATTGTAGAATCTTTAGATGAATTTAATTATGTAGATCCTCTTGGTGCTGGAGATTTAAAAATAAGTAAAGGTACAATTAATAGTCTTGCTCCGTATACAGTAGAATTTAGTTATAATAGTTTAAATCCAGTAACTGGTAAAATGGAAAGATCAAGTGGAATTTATCCACCTATTAATATGAAAATTGATAATGCATATGATTATATACTTCAAGATTTTAGAACTATAGCTAAAGATAATGCAGAAACATGGAATGCTTTGTATTCAAATTCAAAAGTTCCAGGTGTGTCACCTAATAATCCTTTTGAATAATTTAATATTTTAAGATGGCAGAAGAAAATATTTTAGCAGATATTACTAAAATGGGTCAATTTATTAATCCAGGAACTACAGATATAGAAAATTTTTTACCTTTTGGTAATAAAGATTTTCAAACTGAGTCTTTTGATTTTGCTGTAAAACCAGAAGTTCTTCCTGTTAAAGTAAAAAGTAATATTAATCCAGAAAGTACTCCAACAATTAAACAACAAAGTATTAGAGATAATGTAATTGGTTTTCCACCTTATGATAAAAAACAAATTGCTACTAATACTAAAGATAAACTAAGAGCATTAATTGATAGAAGACAACAACAAGCATATCAAGATGAAGATAATAGTCAATATGCAAAATCTTTTATGTATGATGCTTCTAGTACTGGTGCACATAAAGCAAGATATAAAGCATACGGACAAAAAACATTTGATAAAATTGGATTTAATCCAGAATTAAATAATGAAGAAGTCTTTAATGCTAACACAACTATATTTGATGATTTTGTTAGAATGGGAACTCAAGCTGCAGCACCTATGTTTTTTCAAGGTTTATTTGCAAATCCAAAAAGTTATGCAAAAGCTTTTGTTGGAGACTTTGGACAAGATGTTGAAGAAGCAAATTCATATGAAGAATATTCTTCTATTGGTATGTCTACTAAAGGTGGCTTAGGAGGTTTTTTTAATAATGTTTTTAATAGTCTTGCTTATACAGGAGGAATAATGACTGAAGCTGCTATGGAATATGCAGCAATTGGAGCTATAGAAGGTTCATTAGTTGGACCAGAAGGAACAGTTATTGGTGGTGCTGTTGGTGGTGCTGCAGGTGCAATTAAAGGTTTATTATCAGTTCCAAAATCTCTTTGGAATATGGGTAAATATGGTGGTAAAATGCTTACTAATTTAAAAAATTTAGAAAAATTTAATGATGCTAAAAGATTATTTAATACTGCTTCTAGAACTACTGTAAATTTTATAAATCCTTTAAACAATACTGCGCAAGGTTTAGGAGCTTTTACAAGTGGAGATAACTTAAGTGGTCTTGCACGAACTGCAAAAACAGCTGGAGGATTATTTAGAGATGTTATTGGAATGAACATGGCTTTATCAGAAGGTAGACTTGAAGGTGGCTTTGTTGAAAACAATACTTATAATAAACTTTATGATAAATTTTGGGTAGAAAAAAATAGAGCACCAACAGATGATGAACAACTTGAAATGAGAAAAACATCAAAAGTTGCAGGTTTTCAAGATACATGGAAAAATGGTCTTTTAGTTTTTTATTCAAATAAAATAGCATTTAAAAATTTAGTTGAAGGAAACTTTATGGCAGGAGCTTCTAGAAAAGTTCGTCAAGTTGGAAAAGAATTTGATATAGTTTATGAAGCTGGAAAAAAAGGTGTTAAAGAAGGTGCTTATGATGTAGTAGAATTTAATGCAAAAAATGCATTAAAAGGTTTTTTTAAACCTGCAAATTTTGCTACAGCTTCAATTAATTATTTTAAATTAAATGTTGTTGAAGGTGCTCAAGAAGTTATGCAAGATGTAATTGCAAAAGCAACTGAAGACTATTATGTTAATTCATTTTTTGATCCATCTAAAGCAAATTTTGATTATTCAATGTCAACTTTAGATGCTGCATATAAATCACAATTATCTGGTCAAGGCTTTGAAACTTTTATGTCTGGTTTTGTAATGGGAGGATTATTAAGACCTTTTAATGGTGCTGTTCCAAGAACTGCTTCTATATTATATAATAAATATAATATGGATCCGGCAGCATATAAAACTTACATAGAAGATAGAAATAACTATGCAACTAATTTAGCAAAAGTTATGACTGAAAGTCATCAAAATCCTGTTGAATTTTTAAATGAAAGAATGCATAATTATGGTAGTCAAAGTGTTATTTCTAGAAATGATGATCAAGAAGATTCAACAAAACAAAAATTTGATAATGTAGAAGCTTCTTTTTTATCAAATACTTTAACTACATTACAAGCTGGAACACATAATATACTTAATAATAATTTTAAAAAGTATTTATCTCTTAGTGATACTGAATTAGAAGAAACTCTTGATATTAAAAAAGGTGAAGGAGCAAAAACAAGAAAAATGTTAACTGATTATTTAAAAAAATCAAAAAATATTCAAGAACAATGGACTTATGCTCAAAATACATTTGGAACAAAAAAAATAAATTTAAAAGACTTAAAAGAAAATACTCCAGAATATGATAAAGCAGCCATATATAATAAGGCACTTGATAAAGGAATTTTTAATTTAATTTTTTTAAATGAATCTTTTCAAAACAATTTAGAAAGAGTAAACAAAATTGTAAATACTTTAAATAGAAGTGAACTTTTTAAAAATTTACCTTCTAATGATTTTCAAACATTAATAGATTCAAATAAATTATCAAATACAATAGATATGTTATCTACTGAAATTGAAAATTTAAAAAATATTAACACACCTGAATCAAATAGAACTGCTCTTGAAAAAGAAAAAATGCTATCTGCATTAAGTCTTTTTAATCAAAAACAAATATTATATAGAGAAACTATTTCTAATAATATTGAATCATTAAATGAATTACAAGATAAAGTTAATACTGAAAATCTTCCAAATAAAGAAGAGATTAATAAAGAAATTGAAGGATTAAAAAAAACAGTTGAAGAAACAGGTGTAGAACCAAAAAAAGTATTAAAAGATGCTTTTGAAAATTTACTTAAAACTTTAGCTGGATCAGATGTTAATTATCAAAAAGTATTAAATGATTTAAATAGAAAAGAAGGTGGTATAGATTCTTTATTTAGTTATCTTATTGATGCTGAACAATTAAAATTAGAATCACAAATATTAGTACCATACATTAATTTACTTTCACAACCTGCTTCATTTTATGAACATGTAGAAAGAAACTTTGAATGGATGCGTAATCTTTATTTAAATAGAAAAAATTATTACAAAGAAATAATTAATAAATCTATAATTGCAAAAGAAAATAATGACTTATTAAAATCATTATCTGATCAAAATATTTATGTAGATCTTGATGACTTTGCAAATTGGGTTGAAAATCCTAATAATTTACCTGATTATTTTATTGAAGCTACTGAGGGAAATGAAAGAATAATTCCTAAAGGAAGTATAGCCTATGATAAATATGCATATATTTTTACAAACACAGCTGATATGCAAAGAGAACCTGCTGCTGGAGAACAAGTAAATGTAGAAGGACAATTTGAAGAAGCTTTAGAAGATTTATTACAACAAAAACAAAAAGAACTTGATACAGCTGATGAAAATTTTAAAAGAGATATAAAAGATGAAACAGATTTTTCATATGATGACTTAGTTGAACAAGAAGAAAAAGGAAGAGAAGTTAAACAACCAATTTCACAACTTAGAATAGATAGAAAGATTGCTGAAATAGATACTTTTCTTGAAAGTCTTATTTCTGATGACCCTGCTTTAATTCAATCCCGTATTAGTGATTTTTTAAAGAATACAACAATACCAAAAGAATATTTTAGTAATGAGTTATTAGAAGATATACAATACAAAAATGAGAATGATAAGAAAAAATTAGTAGAAGTAATAAAACCTATTTTTGATTCTTATGAAAAAACATTTGATAAAGGTCAACGTTCACAAACTGCATTTGATTTAGTTGGTATAGCTGAATTATTAAATAATGAAAAAGAAAGATTAAGAACAACTACTGAAATTGTTACTGAAATTGAACCTATTGAAATAATTAAAAAAACTAGATCATGGGCTGATTATCAAAAAGTAATAAATGAAATTAATTTAAGATATGACTCACATATTACAAATTTAAAAACTGAATTTACTAAAAAAGGTGTTTCAAAAGAAGATGAAGATAATGATGTTTCAGTATCAGCAACATGGAGTGAAATTGAAAAACAATCAAAAGAGTTATATAATATTTTAAATGATAAATTTAATTCAGAAATAGGTACAGATGTTAATGATGATAAGTATGAACTTATAAGAAATAACTGGTTAGAAACACAAGAAAAAGTTATTACAGAGTTTAATGCATCTAAAGCTGCTCAAAAACTTATTGAAGAAGCTGAAAAAAGACAATTTAAAGCTCCTAAATTTAAATATATTAAAATACAAAAAGGTTATGAAATTAAAATAACAAGTAAAATTCAACCTCTTACTGATATAAGAAATGCTTATCAAAATATATTAGATAAAAAAGAAAAGTTAACTGATAAACAAGCAGCAAATCTTGCAGATGATTTAATAGAATTAGATAGAGTTATTAATTTTTTAAGAAACCAGGGACTTCAACAAGATACAACTCCATTTGATACTGCATTACAAATATTCAATGATACAATAACAAATAGACAATCTGAAATTGAAAAAGTTTTAAATGAAGATGGAGAATTAATTGAAAGAAAAATTGATGGTGCTGTAGCAGATAGAGTAACTAAAAAAGCTGAAGAATTAAATAATCAAATAAAAAATAATAAACCTTTTTTATATAGCTGGTTACAAGATGATGTTAAAAAACAAACAAATGAAGAAGGTGTTACTGAAGAAGTTATTATAAAAAGTACTATCTTATCTGATTATGATGCAATAATGGCAGATGCCAGTATTAAAGATGAAGATAAATTAGATATTTTTATTCAAGCTTTTAAACTTAAAGTTTTAAATTCTGCTAAATCAAATGTTTTTAGAAGTAAAGATTCATTAACATTAAACCCTATTAAGTTTGAAAAAATTGAAAAAGAGTTAACTAAAGATTTTTCAAGAGAAAATGTAATTGCTGTAATTCAAAGAGCAGCTTATCAAGAAGCAGCAGATGTAGGAAACATGTTAGATGTTTTAATAAAAGATTTTTTAACTCGTGAAGGTTTGCAATTTAAAAAAATTGTAAAACCTGAAAAAATGTCTCAAAGTGCATTTGATAGTTTATTTGGTGACCGTGGAATAATAACTAATTTTAGAGATGGTGTTATTGATGGTAAATATATGATTGTTAGTGCAAGTGATATGTTATTTGATAAGTCACTATTTGAAAATGGATTAGTTGGAGAAACAGATTTAATTGCAATATCTGCTGAAGGTAAGTTTAGTATTATAGATGTAAAAGCTTTATTAGGAAAAAGTTGGAAATCTATTATTGCTGAAAATAATTTAGAAAAATTAAAAACTAAATTAAATAATGAAGGCAAAACTGAAGCTGAAATAAATAGTAATGCAGACGTTATTAAATTAACAGATACAAGTAAGTATAGCAAAAAGTTATATTTTAGGATTCAACAATCTATTTATAGAAATTTATTTTACAATATGACTGGTATAATGCCAGAAAGAATTTCTTTACTTCCTATTGAAGTTAACTATGATAGAGAAGGTAATTTATTAAGTGCAAAACTTTCTGATATTGTATCAGATTCTGATTTAACTACATATGAATTAGATTATTTTAATGAAGTTGAATCAATTGTTCCTTTAAAAACTCCTGTTATAAGTGCTGTTGACACAATAGAAACAACAGATAAACTTGTAGAAGAAATTGGTGCATCTACATCTTTAAAAGATAACATTGGAAAAAAAGTTTTATACAATGGTGAAGTTGGTACATTAATTTTTAATGACAATGGAACCTTTAGTATACAAATTGATCCTATAAAAACATATGAAACAAAAACAACTGTTACAGAAGACTTAACTAAACAAGATTTTATTGCAGATCAAGATACTCTTAAAATTGCTATTAATACTTTAAAAGAAAATTTAAAAACTGAAGAAGGTGAATTTGGAAATGTTGATAAAGCTAATGATATAAAACAACAAATTGTTGACTTTGAAAAACAACTTACTCCTATTACAGATACTACGGCTGATATAGTAGAAGTACCAACTAAATCTAAAATTATAGATTTATATTATGAGTCTTCTGCAGTAACTAATCCAAAGTTAAGTTTAAATAATGTTGGTTTATCTCAAGTAAAAGAAACTAAAAAAGTATTTGAAACTATTATTATTAATAATGTTTCATATACAACTAGAATTTTAAATAAAAATACTGTATTAATTAATGATGTTTTATACAGAGTTAACTACTCAGGTACTGATCCAAATATTATTGCTTCTCTTACATATGATGTTAATGATGCAGAAATTGCAAAATTAGAAAAAGAAGAAAATACTATACTTAATACTATACAACAATTACAAAAAGAAAATAAATCTTTTACTACTTCTACAGATGAGCCTTCTGAGAAATTTAATAGTAATGTTAATACTATAGGTAAATTAACAATGGACTTAAAAGGTATACGGCAAACTCTTAAAGAATTAAATAATAATAATCCACAAAGAACTATGCGTGGAGGTAATATAAATGATTACATTTTTGCAATTAATAGTTCTCCTCAAAATTTTAAATTATATGCAGGTAAAACTAATGATGATAGAAAGAAAGATTTAGAAGAAATTTCTAGATTATCTTACTCACCTGGACTAGCAATTAAATTAGATGAAATTTTAGCTAAGAACTATCCTGATGCATTAAATAAACTTTTTGATGAAGGTGTTCCTAGTATTACTGATAGTGAACTTAAAGCTATTAAAACTTGGTCTAATACTGTTTTAGAAGATTTAACTGAATTAGCTTCTCAAGTAACAACAAGAGGTGATATTTCTACTGATGTAGATAACCAAATAATAGCTATTAATAATTTAATAAATGATTTACAACTTATAACTTTAACTAAAAATGGAAAAATCAGTAAACGTTCCCAAGAAGAATCAGAAAAAGTCTTTGGACAACAAGCAGTATCCGATAGGACTAGTGTACCTGAGAATGAAAAGTCTAGAAGTAGAAAAACAAAAGGAGTTTCTGGACAAAAAACAAGAAATGTTACAAATGCTGAAGCAAAACAAAGAATAACTGAAACATTAGTATCTAATTCATTTTTATTAGGAAACATTCCAACTGAAAAAGAAAATGTTATAGAGACTACTAAAAAAGGTAAAAAGTTTATTGATGCAATTAATAAAGCTACTATAGATACAATTAGAACTAAATATATAGAAGCTCTAACACAAATTGAAACTGATCCATTAAGTATAAATACTGATGAATTACATGATGTTTATAACAATAGATTAACTAATTTAAATGTAGATATGTCTATTGAAAATCTAGATGTAAACATGCTTTTGTTACCTAAAAATACTATCTTTGATAATACAAATATTAATCCTGTTAAAATTACAAATGTTACTGAAACTTATGTTACAGTAGAAGATGTAATAACTGGTGAAAAAGGTGACATTAATCAAACAGATCTTAAATTAAATTTTATAAAAATGAATGAAGAAGCTGCTGAATTAGAAAATGATACTGAATTAACTAAAGAAGACATTCAAAATGCTGAAGATTCTCAAATGATATATGATGAATTTTCAAAAGATACTGATGCACAATCTAAAATAGTAGATTATCTTGAAAACAATGATGTATCAGAAGATGATTTATTAAAAAGCTTTAATAATAATACTAAAATCTGTTAAAAATGGCATGTGCATTAAACAAAGAGCAAATAAGTGATGTATATAAATTAATTTATTTTAAGCTACAAAAAAGTAATGATATTATTAATGTAGATGATTTTATTAAATTTTTTTATGACTTAGCTTTAAAATCTTCTGAAGATACTGCTAAAGCTTTGCTTTATGCACAAGCTGTTCCTGATATATTTACTTTAGTTACTAATCAAAAAGCTGTAAAAAGTAAACTTGTAAAAAATAATTTTGATTTTAATTCTATTTACAACCGAAGTGTTGAATTTGAAGAATTAAAAAATGTTAAAAGTTTTTTTGCACCTAAAAAAGTTAGCATAAAAGAACAAAAACAAAAGATAATACAAAAAAATATAAAATCACAAGATGTTATAATTGAAGATCCAAAATCAGAATCTAAAATTAGTAATGTTGAGAAAAAAAGTAAAGTTGATAATCCATTAACTAATACAATTAATTATTCAAAGACAAAAAGTCCAAATGATGATGAACAGGATGTACAAGATCCTGAGAAAAAAATGTTTGCTTTAGTTATTAAAAACATTATTACTTTAAATAAAAATAAACTTGCTGATCAAAATGAAATAATTTATGATAATGTTTCTCTTGCTCAAAGACCTTTTCTTGTAAATAATTTTCCAACTAAATCAGATGGTACATCTTTTTTAGTTTCTGATGATGTTGAGTTTTTAAGAAAAAATCCTGAGTATAATGGTATTATGAATGTTATTACTGATATAGAAGGTAATTTAATTTATTTTACAGAAGATGGTAAGATTACTAATGATCCTGATGAAGGTAGATTAGTATATCAAGCAATAAGAGATGTGGTATTAGATGAAGGAAAATTAGCTTTAACTAATAGATCAGGTTATAAGTATAGTTTAGTTGATCCTGTTGACATTGTAGATGCTGAAAATAACTTATATAAAAAAACAGTACCTTTTGGTATGTCAAAAGATGCAATTAAAAAGAAAATTAGTAATGTTAAAAGAATTCAAAAAGATAAGTTAAATAGATTATATACTTTACATGAGTATATTAAAAATAATCCTGAAGAAGTAGTTGTTCTTAAAATTACTGGTGGTAGTTATGGATTTAGTCCTAGAACATTTGTTCCTATTTCAGAAACAAATATAACTTTTGATCAAATAAATCAACCTTATATAGCCGGTAAAAAAAGAGGTATTATTGAAATGCAACTTACTGAAAATATAGGAGATAATGAAATAAATCATACTATTAGATTACAAAGAGGAGATATTAATAAAGAGTTAGCAGATAAGATAGCAGACATATTAACTACTAAATTAAAATACCGTGGTGATGAATTAACTCCTGCACAAAGAAGAAAGTATGCAGAAATATTTTTAGGTGATAATGTAAAAATTTATAACACAGATCAAATAAAAAATAATATTGAAATAGATACACCTTCAATAAATGGCGTAACAACATTAGTAGTTAAAATTAAAGGTGAAAATGTTGATTTAAGTTTACCAAATGCAAAAGATTTAATAAGTAAACATTTATTAAATGCAGTTGAAGTTGGAACTAATGTGTATCCAGCTAACTTAAATTTTTCTATGAATAATATAATGGAAGAAAATTTTTCAGATTATGTTATTAAAGATAATAAAATAGTTGCAGTTTCTAAAAATTATTTTGAATTTATATATCCTTTTATTAAAATTGAATTTAGTCCAGAATCTGGTGCATATTTTTTAAATGGTAATTCTTATTTGTCATTTTTAGTACCTACTGAAATAACTCCTGCAGGATCATCTTCAAAATATAATATTTTTACTAATCAAGTACAAGCAAAAACAAAAAAAGCTAAGGAAAAAAATGATATAGATGATGCAACAAATATAGTTGTTGAACCAGGTGATGTTATTTATAATATTAAAAAATTATCTTCAGCATTTCAAATAAAAGAAAATATTAATAATTCAGATATAACTTTTAATATTGGTGTTGATTTTATTACAGGTGATGCTAAAATTGCAAAAGCAACAAATAAAAAAGAATATATTGCTTTAGCTTTATCTGGAAAAAATAGAAAAAGTAATACAGTTCCTAATCTAAATAGTGTTGTTAATAATCTAGTAAAGCAATTAAATAGATTTAAAAAAGATAAAATAAATATTACAGGAAATAACATTGTTGAACTATTCAAAAAAGGTTTTTCACAATCTGATATAGATAAGTATATGTATAGTATATTAGAAGGCATTGTTAATTCCCCGGATTTAGAAGGAACAATTTCTCAAATTGTTACAACTGGTGAAACAGGTGTATCTGAAGCTTTTATTAAAGCTGCTAGAAAATTAGGTATAGGTGTTGAAGTTACAGTACCATCAGGTTGGAAATTTACAAAAATTTATAAAGCTGGTAGAAATGGTCAATGGGTTGTTTCAGATAAAAATGAATTTAAAGAAAGATTTGGAGATGCTGTAGCAGAAACTAAATCAAAAACTAAAAAACCTTTTACTAAAACATCTTTTACTAAAACATCTTTTGCTAAAAAAACAACTAAAAAAGTTTATGCAAAAAAATCAGGTCAAACACAAAAACAAAATGATAGTAAATTAAATGGTAAACCATCTGATGATCTAGCAAATAGATTACGTAATTTATTTAATAATAATAATAAACCTTTAACAAGAGTTATTAATTATGAAAGAGGTATAACAGGTTTATTTGAAAAATTATTTACAACAAAAGCACAAAGAGATTCTATATATGAATGGTGGGAAAAAAGTTTTTTATCTCAAGCAAAGAAACAAAATGGAGATAGTTTTATTCCCCTTGACACTGTAGAAAAACTTTCTGAAGTAATAAACTCAAATGCATTTGCAACATGGTCACAACATGGTATAACACTAAATTTAGCTAATAATGCAACTCCAATTGATTTATATCATGAGGCATGGCATGGTTTTTCTCAGTTGTTCTTAACTCTTGATGAAAAAACAAGACTTTACGAAGAAATGAGAAAAATTCCAAAATGGTCAGAATTAGATTATTTAGATATAGAAGAAATAATAGCTGAAGATTTTAGAAGTTTTATGAAAGATGAAACTTTATATACTGGTTTTATTGGAAAAATATTTAAAAAAATTAAAGAATTTTTACGTGTAATGTTTGGTAAAATTACTCAACAAGACATGATTAGACCAAGAGATATTGCTAATATTAAAAATTATTTTGATCAACTTTATAAAGGAGAAATATTAGATTTAAAACCAAGTATGGATAACATAATGTTTTCTAAACTTAATAGACTTAAAACTATAAATAATAATTTTACTATTGATGAGTCAGATAAAATTAATAATACAATTGATAATTTTATAGGATTAGAAATAGCTGAGTATAATGCAAATGAAGAATCAAGTACAGGTGTAATTAGATTATTTTCAGACCCTGTTCTTCAAGAAAGTACTTTTAATTCTATTAAAGATAGAATACAATTGCAATTAGAGTATTTAACTTCTCTTGTAGATTCAGTTGAAGATGATAAAACTGAAAGTTTAATTAAAAATGAAAATATATTTAATAATATAGTTTTATTAAATAAAGCATTAGAAAATTTTGGAGATATATCTAAAACATTAAATGGAAAAGAAAAAGATAATGTATTAGCTTATAACATAAAAAAATCTAGATTTAAAATTATTCAAGAAGTTTTACTTGAAGATCCAGATGATTTAGAAAATACAAGAATTTTACAAGATTATAAAGGAAATGTTATTAATCCTAAAAATTTAGCTGCACCATCTACATTAATGTTACTTTCAAACATTAATCAAATTCAAAAAACTGAAGATGGTGCTATAATAGAAGTATTAGATGATTTTGGAACTCCACAATTAGAAGACTTAAATATAATATGGAATAAACTATCTAAAATAACTGAAGGTTCTTTTGATTATGAAGATATGTATAATAGAATTGCTTATGCTTCAGATAATTATCCTGAGTTTATTCAACTTTTAGATCTTTTAAGACCTCCAAGTCAATTAAAATTAAATGATAAATTGCAGTTTTCTCTTGAAACTAATTTTTTTAAAGATTTAAAAAAACCAAGAGTTAAATATATACAGTTTAATATTAATAAAAATATTACTCAAAGAAGAAAATATGATGAAGAAGGTAGAACTACTCAAGATGAAATTGCATCATATGATACATTAGTTGTAGATGCTAGTCTTGCAATATATCCTGTTATAAATGATTGGAAATCTAACTTTATATCTGCATCAGTTGAAGTAAATCCATATATAGAAGTAGATGAAGATGGTGTAAATTTTTTAAATACTGATAAAATTATAAAAACTTTTAGTGATAGAAACGGAGTTTTTAAAACTGAAAAATCTAGAGATTTTTTAAAAGTATTTGGAATTGAAATGGATAATACAAGTCCTGAATTAAATAGTTTATTTAATAATTCTTTAGCAATACGTCAACAATTTAAATTAGATTTAATCTTAGAAAATGTTAAAATTGTTCATAATGCAGGTTTATCTACTGATATTAGTAAAATTGCTGCTTCTCAAAAATTTAAAAAAAATCCATTAGAATATTTACAAAAAGGTTTACCAAAAGAATTAGTACCAATTAATGCTAAAAAAAATGATGTTAATAGTAGTATAAAATTATTAGCTGAATTACAAGTTCAATGGTCTGATGGTTTTTCAAACTTTAGTGTTTTATCTCCTGATGGAAATAGATTATGGGAACAAATAGTTGATAACACTATTACAAGAGTAATTACATCTATTAATAGTGCTAATAGTTTTCAAGAACTTACAAGACAAGAAGCTGATCCTAATGGGAAATATAAACATATGCGTTGGTTAGCAAATGAAAACAATCCTCATTCAAAATATTCACAATTATTAAATTCTATTTTTTATTTAGATGATATAGAAGCTGATAATTATGGACTTAAAAGAAAAGTTAAAAAAGGTTCAGAATTTGTAGATGTAAAATTAACATTAAATAATGTTGCCGGAACACAATTAATTGATACTGAAAAAAATGAGTATACTGGTGAAGTAACTGCAGCTTTAGATGGAACAAGTAAGTTTTTACAAGAATTACATACAATGTTATTAAGTGGTGTTGAAGAGTTTATGAGACATGCTTCTAAACAAACTGCTATGTCTTTATCTTCACAAAAAATAGAATCATATCCAAATAAATCTGATGATCATTTATATATAGACATTGAGTCTTTTAAACCTAAAAATAGTGGAGAAGGTGAAACTGAAGGCTTTTATATTATGTTAGGTTATTTAGCCGGTGAGTTAGAAAGAATAAATAGATTTAATGACAATATAGATACAATGTCTAATTGGGCAGGATACAGTAGAGAAGTTGAAAAACAAGATGGTTCTGTTGTTATGGCTGG
>Ga0209442_1000402_pt1 | contig 25625 bp, 41 predicted proteins | sample LauGreSBDMM110DD_2_FD_187565 | JGI IMG/M metagenome (GOLD analysis project Ga0209442, IMG submission 187565) | Freshwater lake microbial communities from Lake Michigan, USA - Sp13.BD.MM110.DD (SPAdes) (version 2) | ecosystem: Environmental > Aquatic > Freshwater > Lake | place: Lake Michigan...
TGAAGAATTGTCGAAACCTTGGTCAGGATCGACGCAACTGTGATGGTCGCCATGAGCTAACCTCGTAGAGTTTGAAGTTATGAGAATACTAACACAAGAAGGGGCCCCGTGGGGCCCCTCTTGCTGCACCTATTAGGCGCTGAGGACTGCGCCCCAGTTTTCGCTGCCGAGGCAGATATAGCAACCAGACAAGTTAGCAGCCAAGGCTTTAGCAGCATTGGCGGAGCCGTTGTTGATCTTACCGCCAGTATTGGGGTAGACGTTTAGTGAAGCAGCAGAACTGTTCACGATGTAAACAACATCACCGAGCAAACGCTCAGCAGGCAATTTAACGCCATCAGCAGCAGTGCCAGTGGTGACGAAATTGATAAAACCTACCAGTGCGGTAGCACCGGCTTGGGTTTGTGTAGTACCTGCAGTAGCGGTCTCATAACCACCAACTTCGGTTGCAAAACTCATTGAATTAGCCATTTTTAATCTCCAAAAATAAATATAAACGGGAAAAAGCCCCGAAGGGCTTTTTGCTTAGCCCTTGACCACAGCGTAAACCAGAGCTTCTGGCTTAATTGTCTTGCGACCGTAGACCATCAAACCGCGGACCAAAGTACCAAAGTCGTTGGGGTTGGGAATAGACTCAACCTTGTTGATCTGTGAAGCAAAAGTCAATGCAGACTTCTGACCAGCGATGATAACGTGGCGCTTGATTTTGCCGGCATCAGTACCGCCAGAGTAGTTCTGGTCAGCAGCTGCTTTAGGCAACAAGTTAGACACATAGATGTCAAAGCGGTCAATACGGCCGATCTTGCCGTTACGCAAGATAGACTGGGCATCACCCGTTACATAGGCTTGAGCCAATGGAGATTGCATAAGCAACTGACGCTCAGTAGGCGTAATGATCAAGAAACGATCGCTTTCGGGAACGTTTTGTTCATCCAAAATTGAACTCATAGAAGTAATGGTGTTCAAGATTGTAGGCAGTGGGCTACCAGCGACGTAATCCAAGGGAGAAGCGTCAGAACCCATGTTGAAAGCGCCACTCAAAACACCAGCTGCTGTGCCAATGTTGGCAGCAGCGGCAGAGCTGAATGTGTTCAAGAAAGATTCGCGGTCAACGGCGATTTTCATCTGGTTGGCAGCGTCAGTCGTAAACATGTCCATCAAGTTAGGCTGAGATTGGTACTCGAGAACGTCAGAAACGTTCACGCCAAAGTAAAAGCCTTTGTCGATGTTCAACTCAATTGTGTTAGGAGTTGGGGCTTCGTAGCTCAAGCTAGCGCCAACAGTGTAAGTACTGATGGTGATAGAGGGGATGTTGTTGATGACAACTTTATCGCCCATGTTCTTGATGTCGCCTTCCCAAGAAGTATTGGAAACATCACCGAATGTGGTGTTAGCGTAGAACTTAACGTTCAGTTTGCTAGACCAGATTGCGGGGATGAACGTACCGGAGTACGAAGGGGTTGTGTTAAAGGGTGCGGTTACGGCATAGCCGGCGGCTGCGGTTACTGTAGACATTTAGTTCTCCAAATAAAAATCGGTTTGTCAAAACACGCCGCCGTTACAGTTATGGACGAATACGTCCTTCTGTTTGGGCAGCATCTAACTCTGTTTGTAGCTGCATCGCTTGATCGTGCTTTCCCTGCTGCGATAACCTGACGATCCTATTGCTTTCAGCGATGTAATCAGCGCTTGTATAGACTCGGCCTGTTTGCGAACTAGGGTTAGAAGCTGTCGACTTCCCCGGTGCAACCTGACGGTTTAGCTCTTGGCGTGCATTGGATTGCTGTTGCTTTCGAGCTGAAGGGTCCTGCGCTGGATACTTCTCGAAGAATGTATCAAACACTTCCTTGACGGCGGATACGTCCTGACGATTTGCTGCGTTCAGAAGAGCGTCGTTCCATGTAGCTTGGGAACCCGGGATGCGGGTTGCTAACCATGTCTGACAATCATCTGTTGCTTGAATCGCCTCCCAGCTTGGCAACGTTGAATTGAGATTCTCAAAGAATCGATCCTGCGCTGTCTTTGCTTGAGACTGAACAACTTCACCGACTTGGCCTTCAGCTTTGGTCAACTGGCCTTCCAGTGCCTCGATTTGCTTGATGTACTTTGACTCGCGCCTACCAAATTCTTCTTTGGCAATGCGGCGGGCTAGGTCTACCAAGTCCTCACCAAATGCTTCCACGTCTTTGTTTGTAACCAGTTGGCTCGGCTCAGGTTCAGATTGCGGTTCGGCCTTCTGTTCCTTAAGTTTTACCTGTAATTGATCCATCGAATCGGTCAGTTGCCTCACTTGCTGTTGCAGGGTTGGCACTTGGCTGTTGTACTGGCCTTGAAGTGACAGGTAGCGTTGCTTCCATGTCGCGTCTTCTTCAGTAGATTTCGGTGTCTCAACGGAGACTGGTTCCTGACTTTGCTTTTCTGGTTCTGGCTCAGAACTCTGTTGTTGTTCGTCTTCGGGCTTGGGTTCTACGGCCTGTTGGGCTGCAGCAACCTGCTTGTCGTACTCTTCTGCAACGTGCACTTGAGCTTGTACCTGTTTTGGCAATGCCATAAATACTCCTTATGCCGGTTCCACCACAGAACTTGGGCGTGTTTTTACAAAACGACTTGCCGGAGGCTTCCCCCGTAGGCTTACCGTGTCTTTTCTGCCAACTCAGGGGATACCTGAAGCAACGTGAGAATGTCTTTACACTCTCGCGCCATCCCTTGGACTCTAGGGGTGTTATCGCCGGACGTATCCAGCAAATTATTTGTCAGCTTTTCGAGTTCGGTTTCGAGTAATTTCATCAAAACCTCTCCATCGTCCGACTTAGCAATCCTAGCCAACGCTTGAAATTGTCGAGCGTCAGGTTTAATTAACAATTTATTTGCCTTTTGGCATCGCTGCTGGGCGTTTTACAGTACCGCCCATGGCTTTCTTAACAGCTCCGCCGTTTTTCATTTTGCCTTTACCGTCGGCTGCAAAAGCAGGAACCATTTTCCCGCCTTTTTTTACCATGGCTAAACCGCCTTTGGCGTAGCCCGACATCATAGGTTTATTGTTCATTTAGCAAGCCTTTCCGTGTGACTTTACAACAGCGCGTTTAACAACACCGCCGTTAGCGTAAGCAACAGCTCCGCCCATGTTCATTTTCTTATTCATATAACGAGACGTAGAGGTAAGATTGCCAAAATAATTAGAAATAGCGGGGCCAATGCCAGTAGAACGAAGGCGCTCGTTAACATCACGAGTGTCAGTTTCGCCGCTACCTGCTCTAGCACGTTCACGACTCATCTTTGCGCGCTCAGCTACAGACATTTTGGTGTCGTCAGTAGAAGCGGCTGCTTTTGGAGCAGGCATGGATTTGGCTTTTGGTGCAGGTTCTGCAGATTTAGCAGCTTCTTTGCGAGGTGCAACTGTATCAATAGTGTGCTTCTTGCCCATGTACTCAAAAGTCTTTTTGCCAAGTTTTTTCTCAGAGTTATAGGCTTCTTTAAAAGACTTGTACTCAGGCTCATCAGTGTTTCGTTCGCCAGCACTCATAGAACGCGCAATATCTTGCGAGTCTTCTGACTGGTTTGCGGCTTCCAGTATGCCACCGTCTTCATAGCGCTTCATCATTTTAGATTTCATGATCAGTCCTTTTACTGTGTGGTTTGTATCATGGGGTAAACCCCGGTGTCAAGAGAATTTAAAAATTATCTGTAATTGGTGCGCCATTACTCAACATTTGCTGGTTCTGAACGGGACTTCCCGCAGGAGCTCCGGGTCCGGGCATTTGCTGTGGTGGCTGACCAGCTTGCATCATTTGTGCAATCTGTTGTGCAACACGGAACTTTTCACGTGGGGGCACAACGTCGTCGGGGTTTACATCCAACTGCTTTGCAGTTTCGCGTAACAGAGTAGCGCGGCCGTCGATACCCATAATCTGCATATCGATCGGATTTGCTGTTGCCTGCAAGAATTCGTTACGACGAACCTGTGCAGTCTCTTTGGCCACGATGCTATTTGAGCCGCGAGCCACAATGGTCACGTCGCCTTTGAGTTCGTTGTCTTCGCTGTACTTCATGTTGTAGAAATACAAGCGCTCTAGCAGCGGAGTCATCACGCTGTTGTCAATATTGGCAACAACCTGCTTCATGGACTTGTTTGCATTGCTCATCAGCATGGACATACCAGATGCCGTGCGACCCGCGCCGCCCGTGGGGCTTGAGCCTGTCATGTAACGTGGAATGCCTGAATACTCGTCCGCCAAAATAGAGAACTTCTCATACACAGCCATAAGCTCTTGCGCATTTGAGTTTGGCTGGAAGAAACCAATTGGCGCAGCCGACGAACCCATAGGATCGCTTGTGACTTGATGAATCTTCCATGGATACATCTGCGTGATATCTTCGCCCTGAGGTGTTCGGTCAACGTTGACCCACACCTGTGGTCCAGAGGCAATACCCATGTTGTTAGCTAAAGCGCGAGTTGCGCTGTTACACATGTCTTGGCAGTCCTTGATCAAGTCATACGTACTGTTGCCCCAAAACGTGCCGGGGACGCCTTCGTACGATGCTTTGTAGTAAGGCTTCTGACCCAGTGGGTGATAGTTCAGTGATGCCTTGATAACGTACGAGCCAATAAGCCACGCTTCACAAGGATACTGCTTTGTAATGTCAGGCACTTCTTCGTCTGACAAACCCCAGTCGCGTAACATCTGACCAGACACCATACCCCAAAACTGGATAGCGTCGATCAAATGCTCGCTGTTTTGCATTACTGCGGAGGTTGATCTTCCTTCGGCTTGCGCTTTAGTCGAGTCAACAATGAGCCACTCTTGGAGACCACCGCGGCCATAAGCTTCAATAACTTGTCTAATAGCTTCGTCATCATATCCTTCTACTCCAATCATTTCTTCAAGGTCAGTCTGACGCAGCTTGTGACGCTCAATCAGATAACCATCATTAATCCCTGTCGATGCAGGGGACGGATAAATCATAAATGGGTCAATGCGCTCCCACTCAAGTACGAGATCGTCCACAATCTCAAGCTGATAACCTGCCTGTGCACTCTGGTTCCATTTCATTCTCGGCTTGCGACGAACGATAGGACCTTTTAAGAATGCACATGGGAATGTTGTGATGTCGTCAATAAATGCATCAAACGCCGTGATGAACCCGCCCTCAATGAGCTGATCCTCCATTTTGTTTTCCATCTGCTTGACTTTGAACTTCGCCTCTTCCATCACGTTGTGCATGTATTCTTCACGCAACTCGTTTAAAAACTTCCGCAACTGCGTAGGAGGGAGCTGTTGACCCGTAGCTTCAATCACATTGGCCATTTGCTGTATAGCATTTAGCCGCATCTCTTCCATAATATCAGGTGACAGTGTGGGCGTAGGCGTTGGCCTGATGTTCCAAGGTTTGTCTGCGCCTTGGCCCAATAACACATCACGCAACCAACTTGCCGCAGCACGGCATTTGTTGGAGGTGAGCATCATGTAAATTTCTGAGCCGCCATTTTGGCGAATCATTGTCAGAACGTCAGGATCGTATTCACCGCGGCGTGCGCGCACTGCCTTGAACATTCTAGGCTCAACCGTTTGCTCTTTTGCTGTCCTTGATTCAGTCCAGCAGTTGCGAACATAGGACGCAATAGATGTAATCAGCGGCTGCGCCTGCGCAAGCTCTGACGCTTTACGCTGCTGTTCTGCAACACCCGAGGCTGACATAGCCGGAAGGATGCCGCCCATACTAATGCCTAGATTCTGGTTCATGCGGGGCCCATCTCGTTTTAATAAGTGTAACTTACTTTTTTGATTTCGCGCTTTCCGCGCTGCAATGCTAAACCTCGGATGTTCATATCGACTACCGAGTCGGCGTACTGATTGGCGTCATGGACGTGAGAGAACTCGTTCTTGTCTGGCCTATCTTCTAACTCGCCGTTTTTCTTAATCTTGTACCGATATCCGTATCGAAAGCCTTTGATAAGCATCTCGCAGGAGCGGTCAATTAAGTACATCGCTTTACCTTCCAGTTGCTGATTGAGCAACCGTTCGACGGACTGTATCCTAATTTCTGGATTGTTGCTAGGGGGACGTACACATTTAAATCCAGCATTTTTCAAAACGTCCACCAGACTCAACTCATTCAACTGCTGCTTGGCAAATCCGGCCGGGTCAGGTGCACACAAGAACGTAGCCCCAGCAAAGTTGTTTGCGATAAACGGATTGAGCCGTACATTCAAAAACGTCTCGATGCCCATATTCTCCGCAGTGATCTCCCCAAGTGTCATCACCCGCCCCCGCGGGTCCCGCTGCTTAAACACAGCTGCCGGCGTTCTTCCAAAGTCAATCCCAATAATGATTGGATAATTCTCACCCCTGATGTACTTCAGCGGGTCATCCGCCACATGGAAGTCGTACGTAAAAGTCTTCTCGTACACAGGTGTACCTGAGAGCGAACGGCCATATTCAGACCTAAGGTAAACCCTTAGCCAGTCTTCCGTCTTACCCGGAATCAAGTTGGGGTAGTACTGTTTTGGCAGGTGGTCGTAGTTATCCGCCTTAGGATTCACACACCATTCTTCGCCGTCCTTGTCCAGCAAGACTTCTTCGGGCTCCTCGCCAAACCGCTCGGTGTACTTGGCCGGCTTCAGAATCGCTGCCGGCTGCTTAAAAATTGACCAGTTGCTAGGCGGGTCTTCCATCTTGTCATGCCACCACGTATCCTCGTCCGGCATGTTGGTATCAAACAGCGCACACGATCTGGTCGGCCCACCGTCCTTCATAGACGGATACCGGTTCATACGGCCTAGTAGTCCATCCACAACTTCGGAGTTGAGCTCGCGTGACTCGTTCCCCCATATAAACGTGGTCTCAAGGGACAGCGCTTTCCTCACGTCGTCCGGGGTATCGAGCGCAATGAACAGCCATTCGGACTCAACTTCTGTGTTATCCGGCAGTTTGGCTTTCAAGATAAACGTCTTCTCCACCGCTTTCCAAATGCCAGCATCTCCCGGTGGCAGCCAATCAAACACCGTCTTTCTAGTGGTTAACGCTAACTGATCAGCCGTGTTACGCACAATCACCGCTCTGGTTTTACGTATGCCCTTGGTATTGGGCGCTTGCCCGCATGCAAGTCTTACCAGTTCGTGCACACAGGTCACAGATTTGCCACCTCCAACTGGGCCAGCTAAGACCCTGACGTAATTCTCGTCCAGCATGAACTCACGCTGGGTGTCTGTTGGCTTGTATTTACTCATTAGATATGAATTTTGTAGGCGAATTGATGATATTTTGGTCGTTTGTAATGTTCACCGAGCGCTCTCCAAGGTCGATAGATATGCTAAATCCGGGCCCAGAATTGATCTGTTTCTCCTCTTTTGGCTCCAATCCGGCCACTTTTATGAGCGTTTTCAGCGCATCGTGCACCTGCGAGAAGCTTGCATCAGGCCCGGCTGCCAGTAAATATGCCTTATTTAGCAGTTCTCCGGCCATCCAGCCAGCTTTTGCCTTAAATGTAACGCCGTTTTTCTCAAATTCTGAGCGCAACTGCATGATTCGACTGATAAACCACGGCTGCTGCTCAAGTTCCCGGTACTGCTCAAGCGTTAAACCATGCCTGCCGATGATTATTAGCTCATCTTCCATGCCAAGAGCCAGCGAATGAACCATCTCCTCTGAAACCTGCGGGAACGATACGTTTTTTAACCCGTATTCCAATGGGCCCTCGTCAATTTCAACGTTCAGCATGCTGTGCCTCCTCTTTGGCCTTGGCTTCTGCGCGGTCTACGGCATCTAAGTACTTTTCCATGGCTGTGCGAATGATATCCGCCATGTGCACTTTTTTACGCACGGCTAGTTTCTGGACTCGCTCCATCAGGGGGTCGGGGATGTATAGGTTTCTTCGTCTCATTTGGGCAATGTAGCACGTGTGTATGAGGTATGCAAGACTTTTTTAATTTTTGGGTGCGCTACGTGTGTATGTCCTTATTTTCTTCGCCTGCTGTGTGAGCCAGTCGTAGGGGGAGGGGGGGCGGCCCTGACCCTTTTGGCCCATGGGCGGGTAGCAGTCTTGCCTACTATGTAGGGAGATGATCGTGTCTCCCCTCTCTTGATCTTTAAAAATCTACATTGTTTTTCTTGCGCCCCGCGTTTTGTGTCTTCGCTTGCATGAGTCAGTCATCGCTAGCAAGGCGTGTTAAACCACGGGCGGTCAACAAGTTACGCAATGTTGAGAGTACGCTCATTAAAAATTTATATATTGATTCGATCCCCCGTGTCACCTAAACGCGCAAGCGCATGGTGTAAACGTCTACGGCAAATGACGGCGGGGGGTTTTTAGTAGTGCATTGCATGGTGTAGTGCATTACTTGAAACCTATTTATTCACTTAAAGGACAAATCATGTCAAATGCAATCGCTCTCATCGAAGGTACACGCTCTATTGTCATCGACAAAAAGGGCAACACCGGTTCTCTAGCACTTGCAGTGGCCTTTGCTGGTCGCGAAGCTCGCCAAGAGTTCGGTCAAATGATGTACGCCAACTGGCTTGCTACTGGTCAATTCCGCCCAGTGGTCAACGACATTCTCTCATGTGGCCTTGTTCCAAAATCAGCCTTGCCTTTTGTGGCCGGTTTAGTTCCTGCCACTGGTGCGGTTTCCAAAGAAGCTTTGCTTGGCTTGTGCAATGCAGTCTCTAGTGCAGTATCAGCCAAAGAAGCTAAGGGCGTTACGCTCAAAGGCAAAAAGGCTTATGTGTTCGGCATCGTCGATCGCATCTCTCGCGGTGCTCAGCCTTGCACACTGGAAGCTTAATGTCTAAGGTTCACTCTTTGCCACGGGGGGTTTCGATAGCCCCTATGCCTAAACGGGTAGACGGCGAAGTTGGCCGTAGACTGCAAGGGGGCTTGCCCCCTGAACCATACCGCAATGCCTGCTCTAAATGGCAACGCGCTACCAAGTTTGCCCACGATCCATTCAACTCACGAGCTTTGAAGTTTGAAGTGTTCCACACAACATCTGAATGGGATAAAAACGCCAAGCGTGGCAAGGGCGCATGGGTCAAAGCGTAACTGTTTGGATAAATGCCTAGGGTTTTCCCTACCTAATTATCCAATTATCCAAGGGTAAGGGTTGGATTAATCGTTGGCTTAATTGAATCTTCAATGAAATCAATAAGTTAAGCGATCGATTCAGCCATTTATCCAATTATCCAATAAATAAGAGGGTCAGAGATGTTATGGCGATTAGTTTCAGCGCCATATGCGACGACGCACAATCTCACAAGCCCCACATAAAGGCTCTGTCAAATCCACACTTGGATTATTCGAGCAGGGTAAACCCTATGCCTCCCTCGCAAGCCAGTATCCATGCGGGTTCTGAGGCATACACACGCAAAATCAATTAATCCAAGCCCCCTAAATTTTGGCTTAATCGATTCCAAAAACTGTCTTAATCAACTTTGGAGCTATCATGCGCACACCATCAAACTCTGATCTCATGGGCTTAGCCATCATCGAACCCACATACACATGTGCAGATGACATACAAGAATTCACCATCGACGACATTCCAGGATTCGTCGAGGCACGCACAATGGATGAAATCGATGCGTCAATCCATGCCTACTATCAGATGCTAAATCAGCGATCTGTCTGAATCGTTAGGGTTTCCCCCTAGTATTAATCCAACTCGTGTGCGCCCTCGCGCGCACCAATCACCACTCACTTTCTTGGAGACACCATGAAACTTACCCTATACGCAATCGGCTTTACATTGGCCACATGCATTTCCCTATTCGTGGGCTATAGCCCTGACGTGCCTTACTTCCAACAAGCTGCCCTGTTATTCGGTGGCTTTTGCCTTGGCGGTGTTGTGATCTGTGCCCTCGAAAGCATCGAGAACGTCGGGTAATACCATGGATGAACACCTACCCATATGCACCTGTTGCTATGCAGTACGAGTAGAACCGCATCGTGCAAAAAACAAACGACCTACCTGTATGCAATGTGGCGAGAAGATCGCCCAAAAGGAACTCAAGCGCAAAGCATCCATGTGTCAGCCGATCAACAAGTCAGCGCCGACATACATAAGTGATCCATCCATGCTAATGCAACTTAACCCCAAGAGGACAACATGAAAGTGCGTAAAAACAAACACAAGATACTCGATCGCATGGCAAATCCATCATGGAAAGAGGACTTGAACAAGATGTGGTTTATCCGCAACACCGAACGATGCAAATCGTATAGCCCTTGGTGTCCTGACTGCAATGCCAAGTTGTTTTACAAGAAGTTGCAACGCTTCCCCTACTCATACGAAGAATGGCGTTTGTTTGAGTTAGATCAGGTAGCCCAAGACGAGGTAGCCAACAAGATGCTTACAGAGCAACGCAATCAAGTAGAAAAAGAGATGAGCGATGCAACTAGATTTTTAGAACTGTCCAACCAACTGGAGGATTTCAAATGAGAAGCATATGGATAGCAACAGGGCGTGATGCCGACTTTCGTGAGCATACAGTCGAGGACATATATGTATTCGAGTCATCGTTCGATGCGTACAAGTTCATCGCGGGTATCAAGCATTACAAAGATATACCCGTGGAAGTAAGCCATCAACATTGGTCAGTCGAAGAACATCCAATCAACTCAAGCAAGATGGATGCAATCTTAGACTTTCACCGCACCCACAAGGATGAATCAAATGATTTTAGACATGACTGACCCACGAATAATCCGACACGAAGCGGCTCACGCTTTGTACAACCGGATGCAAAAATATATCTATGCATACAAGCAACGGAAAGGACTTATCAAATGACACCAACTGAACTGTACAAAATCTTAGACGACAACGGAGTTGAGTACGAGGTCGTGGAAAACTTTGAAGGGCTACGTACTATCAACTTTGAAGTGGAGGAAGAAGATGAAGAAGAGTGACATTGAACTGACTGACTACCTAGCAGAGTGCACCAAGCTATCCACGACAGACTTTGGTCGGAGTTACTTCCATGTCTACACACTCGTGACGCTATACACAATCTATGGCGATCGCTTTCTCAAAGAACTAAGCAAAAGGATGATATGACTAAGACGGGATGGCCTCCCCCTGTGCTGATGCAAGATGACAACCCCCAACTGAGCAGATGGTTTGCAACAAGACCTGATGCTCTATATACATTCAAGAGGAATCAAATGAAAGTAATCTACTACACATACTACACAGACCCCGGCCATGGGTGGCTTGAGGTGAACTATGACGAGCTTGTCGAGCTTGGCATACACAAAGATATAAGCGCGTACTCTTACAGACGAGGTGATGCGGTGTATCTTGAAGAGGACTGCGACATGGCCCTGTTCATCAACACCATGGAAGCTAAGGGCGTGAAGGTTGCACTTGCTTACATCAACGAGCCCCACAAGGATTCATTCATCAGATCAATGGGAAGGTATGCCACTTATGTCATGGGCTAAATTTGAAAGAGTTGTGTTCTTGCTAGCGTTGGTCGTGCTAGCACTGGACTTGTTAGTATGGCGACCGAATTAATCACCACTCACTTACTTAAGGAACTTTATGCGTTATTCAAACATCAAGAAATCTGTCATCGAGCAGTTCAAAGCCCCTCAGGGTCACAAGATCGTGCCATTCATCCTCGGTGCACCCGGTGGTGGCAAGTCAGCTTGTGCTCGTGAGATCATGGCCGAGCTTGGCCTCGATACTGTCGTGGAGTTCACGGCATCCCTGCGTGACCCTGTGGATGTACTTGGTACACCTAACAACACTGGCGAGTTCACTCGGTGGGTTCCGCCCGAAGAGTTCTACAAGCTACGCAAGGGTCGTGTCGGTCTGATCTTGGAAGAGTTGTCCGATGCTCCGATCCCCATGCAGAACGCATTGTGCGGTGTAATCTATGACCGCCGTGCCGGTAATCTGATGCTAGCCAACGAGCAGACCCCTGAGGATGTACTGTTCATCATTGCCACTGGTAATCGTACCGAAGACAAGTCAGGTGCTAATCGCATCACATCCAAGCTAGCCAATCGTACTCGTCGCTTTGACTTCCAAGAGAATCTCGATGACCTGACCGCGTATGCCTTGGACAGCGGGTGGAAGACTGACCTGATTCAGTTCTTGCGGTTCAGACCCGGCTTGATCTCTGACTTTGATGCCAATCGCTTTGCCAACCCAACGCCTCGTTCGTGGGAGCGTGTCAGCCTTGTGCCTGATTCGTTGGATGCATCTCTGTTCTTGGAGAATGTGATCGGTGAGGTCGGTGAGGGTGCAGCTGCTGAGTATGTGGGCTTCCGTCGTATCTACTCTCAACTGCCGAACATCGATGCTCTCTTGCTTGACCCCAAGGGTGCTCAGGTTCCGACTGACCCTGCTGTGCGGTATGCGATTACCGGTGCGCTTGCTCGTAAGGCCACGGTGGACAACATCGATCGGGTCATGGCTTACACATCACGACTGCCTGCCGAGTTTGCGGTGATGACCATCAAGGACTCTATCAAGCTAGCGCCTAAGATTACACAGACACGAGCGTTCATCGAATGGTCTACTGCCAATGCAGAGGTGCTGATGTGAGATATGTGTGGATGGAAAGGCCGGAAGATTTCCACACACTCGTGTACAAGCAAGACCCCGATCAAAAGATACCGCAACGCATGGCGGTTATTTCACCTGTGATCACATCCACTGAAGAGGAACCCGAGCCTTACTGGACTGGAAGGTGGCGGGCTCGCATCATCGCAAGCAAGCAACAGAAGTTCTTTTCTAGTGTGCAACAAGCCAAAGACTGGGCACAAGCAGTCATCCTACTAACTCAATGAAAGGTATCTATGCAACATGCAAAACTCGCCGACAAGGTAATACTTGTCAAGCTCACGCAACGTCGTGCACCACTCACCAAGCGCGACAAGGCGCTGACCGACCAACTGCAAACGCAGTACAACGACAACTCACTGACGGCAATCTACAAATTGTTTCGTGATATCAACAGTCCCATCAACAAGCTGATGAAGAAGCACAACGAGGTCTATGCGTATCACAAGCAGAACACCATACCCCACATCGATGCAGGTCCAAGGATGCTCCCCTCTACGCTGTACTTTGAGTATGCACAAGAGATGAAGCAACGTGTGGCGGTGATGGAGAAGATGGCCAATCAGTGCTATCAGGACTACGATCAAATCGTGAGCGACGACATTATGTTCCGCAACAGTGGCTATGCGTCAGGCAGAGCTAACCGCGATGAGTACCCAACGGCAGAGCAGTTCCGCAATGCGGTGGGTAGTGACTTGCGGTTCTCTCCTATGCCTGACAAGCGTCACTTCCTGTTCGATCTGTCCGAGGAAGACTTGGCTGAGTTCGATCGTGCCGAGGCTGAGCTTGCATCAGTAGCCCGTGAGGACACCATCAACCGCATGCTCAAACCACTGTCTGATCTAACGAGACGACTTGGCGAGTATCAAGGCAACAAGGGTGAACGCTTCCACAATTCACTCATGGAGAATGTGCTCGAAGGATGCACAACGGCGCGTAAGTTAGCGATCGATCCGTCACCTGAGTTGGTGCAGGAGATCAATGCGATCGAGCAACTTGCCAGTAACTATCTACAGAACGTAGAGATCATCAAGGGCTCAGCCAATGCTCGTGTCGAGGCTCGCAAGAAGCTAGACGAAGCAACTGAGCGTTTATCAGCATACAACTTCTAAGGGTAAACCATGAGACCAACGCTATATCAGGCATCTAGGATGCTAACGACTGTCGGTGTAACAGCTGACATTACATTCAACCCAACGCAGATCACCAATCGATTACGCAAGTCCATTCAGCGTCAGATCGTCAATGGCATTATCACTGGCGGATGGTCATCACACGCTTCACGCTTAGCCAAGGTGTTGTGTGAGCAACACAAACTGCCGTACCTAGCAAACAGTTGGCACGGTGTCGAAGTGCAAGCGAAGACCAAAGAGACGCAAGAGCGCCTTGTGGAGTTAGTTCAAGCAGACACAGCGGCTTACCTACTAACCGACAGCGGTGGCAGTCTCTATTTTAAAGCTCAAGCAAGAAAAACCGTAGAAGCTATCCGAGCCGGAGAAAGAACCTATGTGCGAATTCACGACAAAGAGTTTGACCTGCAAATCAGACAGGTATTGATTAAATCTCGTTCTACCGAAGAGCTTGGCCTTGCCCTCAAAGTATCGGCACTGCTCGACTCACCTAACCCCATCAGCATTGATCAACAAAACTGGAAAGACTAACCATGGCAATCACAACATTAGACAAAGCTAAAGTGTCCATCGTGACACAACACCCCTTCTTTGCATCCATGCTCATGAAGCGCCAACTCATCGAAGACGAGAGCATCAAGACAGCAGCTGTCGATCAGCGCGGTCAGATATACATCAACCCCAAGTGGTTCGAGACACTCAGCGTCGACGAGATCGTGTTCGTACTGGCTCACGAGGTTGGCCACATCATGGGTCAGCATGCCTTGCGTCGTGGCTCTCGTACCCCTAAGCGTTGGAACATTGCAGGCGATGCGTGGATCAATGACATGCTCAAGGATGCAGGTATCGGTGATCCCATCGATGGATGCGTGGACATGCCCGGCTCTAAGGACAGAACAACCGATGCTATCTACAACGACTTGCCTGAGGATGACGGTGATGGCCCCGGCCCCGGCGGTACAGGCGACGACATTATCGAGCGAGGCTCGCCACTCACTTCTGAAGAGGCTGATCGCTTAGACGTTGAGACCCGTGTCGAGATAGCCCAAGCAGCGCAAGCGGCTAAGGCTCAAGGCAAGTTGCCCGGTGCATTGGCTAAGATCATCGCTGACTTGATTGACCCCGGCACACCATGGTACGACGTACTCGAGCGTTACATGACAAGCTATGTGCGTGGAGACTATTCATGGGCTCGCCCCAACCGCCGGTTCAAAGACTACTTGCCTAGCGTAGGCCGTGTCCAAGAGATGGGCGAGGTCGTGATCCAAGTCGATGTGTCCGGCTCTATTACACAGCAGGAGTTGTCGTACTACCAAGGTCACTTGGCTCGTATTCTGGAGCAATGCAACCCCGAGCGTGTACACTTACTGTATGTAGATACAGGTATTCGCTTGCACAAAGTGTTTGAACGTGGCGACGAATTTAAGTTAGAGTTCTACTCAGGCGGTGGCACTGACATGGAATACGGCTTCGAGTTCCTTGCCAAGGAAGGTATTGAGCCTGAGGTATTCGTCTGTTTGACAGATGGTTACACCAGTTTCAGTGAGAGTAACAGCCCTGCCTACCCTGTCGTATGGTGTATTTCTAGTGATGTGGAAGCGCCTTACGGCGACACAATCCACTTTACTATGGAAGAAACTGTATGAATGAAGACCTCAAAGGCTTAATTGATAGCTACAACTATCTCTTGCAACGATGCAGTGAGGCGCTAGCGCCGGGCATACAACAAGAGCAACGAACCCAACTAAAAGAAGCGGTAGATACCTTTCTCGAGGCATCGCAAACCGACTAAACCCTACCCGCTTCGGCGGGTTTCTTACTTAATCACTCAAAGGAAATATAAATGGCTACCGTATACATCACACAAGAACTCTCGGGTCAAGTCTCTAGCGTCATCAAGCGCATGAGAGAGGCTGAGATCATCACCAACAACGCCGAGGTTGGCAAGCCCATCGAGTTAGACACATCAGGGTTCCTGACCAAGGCCATGTGGGGCAATCACTTGCATCTAAAGGATCAGATGCCTGAGGAATGGTTGGGCGTAAACACAAGCCCGATTCTAAATATTCATATGCCCATTGACGATGCTGGCAATAAAGTCGTCCACGGCATCAGCTTTAAAAATCAGAATGTGACCAATCGCCCCAACAATGATCGTTGGAGTGAGCCCAAGATTGCTTGCAAGAAAGCTTACCTTGAAGCCAATGTAGACATGGCAGGGGTGCAGAATGTCTTGAACTACCTTGAGCGCATCGAACTCAACGCAGAGATCAAGGCTCGTTGGGCTAAAGTCGAGGGTGATATCATGGCGTTTCTCGGCAAGTGCAAGTCACTCAATGAGGCACTCAAGCTATGGCCGGGCGTTAAGATGTACATCCCCAAGGAATACATCGAGCGTGTGGAGCGTAAGGTCGAGCGCAAGGTTCGTGAGAAAGAAATCCTTGAAGACACCCCAGTGGACACATTAACCGCAGCAGCTATTGCTGCAAGACTATCAGGGATCACAGCATGACACCTACCAGTATGTTTGAGTTACGTCACAAAGCGAGAGCCTTGTACAACAACGACATGGTTCCCGAGCACATCAATCAGCACAATCAGCGTCAGTGGGTTCGTGCCGTCATGCGTCTCGGCGACAAATGGCTTTTGCGTAGGCCGATCGAGCGACGCGAAACACCATACCCTTAAGGGTTCATCCCTATATACACACGTGGGGCTCGCCCCCACAATTCTTTCTCACCACTCATTCATTCATGGAGTATTTATGCCCGACTTAAAATCAGCCCTTTCCGCAGTAGCAAATCAAATCTCTTTCGACGACATAGATGAAGTCGATACAAACCCCAAGCACACAAGCTTCTCTGAGTATCTCTTTAACTGGTTCGTGGCTAACCCTGCGTCTACAGTGCAAGAAGCCAAAGCCGCGCTTAACTTAGATAACGATGGCCCAGTCTCAGGTCGCGTCTTTCAGATGTGGTCAAAGGGCTTACTCTCTAGGTCCAAAGGACAAGGATCGTACCGTTACACACCAACTCAAACTGTGTATCCCACGTTTACCATCGAGAAGCGCCGGGAGCTCATGGCCAAAGCCGTTGAAGCACGTAAACACAAGCCTAAGAAGATCAAGGTCAAGAAGATCAAAGCACCAGTGGCCACGGTCATATCTTTACCGCCTAAAGCCGCGCCTAGCCTAAACCCTAACCCCAATGCCGAGCAGATCGTTAACTCCATGTCTGTTGGCTTAGCCAAAGCGGTGTACTTGGAACTCAAGAAAGTATTTGAAGGATGAAAGAAGAAACAAACATTATCGATCGCTTAACCCGCATCGAGACGCGCCTTGCTAAATTCATGGAGGCGTTCGGTCTAAATCCTTACACAGGTAAGACTGATCCTCTAAGAGCAAAACAATTTAACTTACCTAAGGAGCCGCAAGATGAACCCAAATGATATACAAGTCGGCGGAGAACACTACCGATCAAAGACCATACAACCATGGGATGCCATGGAATCATGGATGACCAAGGAACAATTCAAAGGGTTCTTGTGGGGCAACGTCATCAAGTACGTCGCTCGTTGGCAAGACAAAGGTGGTGTGGAAGACCTACGCAAAGCCCGTCACTACATGGACAAGCTGATCGAGGTTCAAGTATGAACACCAACACAGGAACGATTACTGATTCCAACTACCCACACACAACTGGTTTTAACAACATGATTGTATTCAAAGGTCTTGTAGAAGTAGAGCGAGCAGCTAATGGATTCGTTGTTCGTATCGGCACACGGCAGGGAGATATAGCCACGACGTATGTGGCCAAGGATGTGTCAGAGGTCAACGGCATCATCACCGCTGAGATGGTCAAGTTTAAATTGGAGGACAAATGAACGATTTACTTTATTTGCTTGTAGGCCCCGCAATCGTAGTCATCATTGCATGGATGTACACCATGAAAGAACGTGAATGGGTGAGCCTGACCAAAGAAGAAATTTACCACTTGTGGGATACCAACTCAGAAAAGTTTGGCAGTGTGGAGGACTTTGGTAGAGCTCTTGAACGTGCTATACAGGAAAAGAATCCATGAAAACAATTATTCACGTTAATCAGCACGTCATAAAAGCTAACGCTAAGAATGGCACGAACGACCCAGTGCTGACAGTCAAGACATACAAAGAAAATCGCTATGCCCACGAGGTCACGATCAACGGATCAAGCAAGGTAGTGTATTCAGAGAAGCCGTTGTCTTGTGGTGCGCGAGTATGGATAGAGACTAATGCAGAAGTGGAAGTTGTTTGAAAAGTAACCACAACATCATTAGAGACTTACTTAAACGACACCCCGATGGTTTGAAGGCAAGCGACATAGCCAAGTTCACTGGCATAGAAGTTCGTTCTGTCAACAAATCATTGGAGGGTGTGTTTGGTGTGTACATAGATCGGTGGGAGTTAGCAACCTACCGCAACACGTTAGCGGCAATTTGGGTCGTCGTTGACGTGCCTGAGAACTGCCCTAAACCTAACAACATTGGAAGAAGAAATCAATGACACCTGTCTATATAGACTTTGAGACCTACTGGTCTACTACTCACTCACTGACAAGGATGCCCCCGACAGAATACGTCATGCACCCTGATACAGAAATACAAGCGGTGGCTATCAAGGTAGCTAACTTCCCGACCGATGTATTCTTTGGCGAAGACAAAATCCAACACGCATTGAACTGCATGGACTGGTCTGACAAGATTGCCATTGGGCACAACATGTCCGGCTTTGATTCCATGATTCTTGCTTGGCGCTTTGGTATTAAGCCCAAGATGTGGGGGTGTACCCAAGCCATGGCCATGTCCAAATACAAGAAGACTTGCGGTGTATCACTTAAGAACCTGAGCAAAGAGTTCAACATTGGTACGAAGCTGAGCCTTGAGGCCACGAATACTAAGGGTAAACGCTTAGTTGACTTCACACCTACCGAGCTTGCATCCATGAAAGAGTACAACAAGGTCGATACAGACCTGTGTGCGAAGTTGTTCAAAGAGTTGGCCAAGGGCATATCCAAGGCCGAGATGGTTCAGATCGACATGACTACACGAATGCTTGTGGAGCCTAAGTTCAATCTCGACTACAGACTAATCCGGGAGGCACAGGAGTCCGTTAAAGCCGAAAAGAGTCGCTCACTACGTGAGCTAGCCGAGCAGATCGGCATCGACGATATCGTGGACGAAGTGTCTGTCGAAGAACAAGTGCGTACCCAACTGGCTAGTTCGGCTAAGTTCTCCGAGTTGCTCACGAGCCTTGGCATCGATCCTCCCACGAAACCATCACCGACTAACCCTGCCAAGATGACACCTGCATTGGCTAAGACCGACGAGGAGTTCATCAAGCTCCAAGAACACGCTAACCCAATCGTTGCTGCGGCTGCAAGGGCGCGTCTCGAAGTCAAGTCCACGCTGCTGGAGACACGTCTCGAAGCGTTCATTCGTGCGGCTGATGCCTGCGGTGGCAAGTTGCCCGTGCCTCTTAGATACTGTGGTGCGGATACAACAGGGCGTTGGTCGGGTGAGCAATACAACATGCAGAATCTACCGCGTATAGGTAAAAACCCTAAGCCATCTGATGCTCTACGCATGAGCCTGCTTGCCCCCAAGGGCTACAAAGTTATCGTGGCTGATCTGTCCGGTATCGAACTAAGGGTTAACCACTACTTATGGAAGGTTCCGTCGTCTATGGGGATGTATGCGGACGATGCCGAAGCCGACTTGTACAGAGCGTTTGCGGCTGCAAGGTACGACATTGAACCAGATGCGGTTACAAAAGATCAACGACAACTGGCCAAGGTCGCTCAGTTAGGTCTAGGCTTTGGGGCCGGCGCGCCGACGTTCAAGCGTGTAGCCAAACTCATGGGCGGCTTAGAGCTTACAGACGCAGAGTCATTGAGTATCGTGACTGATTGGCGTGAGCAATATTCGGACATTGTGGATGGATGGAAAGCATTTCAAAAGAGTCTGACTGATCTGATGCAAGGCAACGAGACAGCCATCGATCCATGGGGTATGTGCGTTACTGAACACAAGGCGGTTCGTTTGCCATCGGGTCGACGCATTTACTATCCTGAGCTACGCAAGGAAGTAGACAACGGCAAGCACGAATGGTGGTATGGAGCAGGACGCCACAAGGCAAGAATCTATGCCGGGAAAGGTGTAGAGAATCTTGTCCAAGCCCTTGCACGAGATGTGATTGCGGGTAACGCTCTTGAGTTTCGTAAGCGCACGCAAATGTCGCCAGCACTCATGGTTCACGATGAGCTTGTTTATGTAGTGCCTGAGACTTACGCCGACACACTACTGAAAGAATTGCAAAGTATTATGCGTACACCGCCATCGTGGTGGCCTGAGTTGGTTACGTGGTCTGAAGGTGACATAGCTGATTGCTACGGCGACGCTAAGTAGAAACACGGGGTTGACAAACCACATACACACCTCTATATTAGTAGTTCGATCCCAACTGAATTATGAGTTGGGGCGTAATGTATTGGAAATTTATGATGCCTGCATGGACGTACAGCCAACTTGATTCATTCGAGAGCTGTCCAAAAAAGTTCTATCACTTAAAAGTGGTCAGGGACATAGTAGAGCCGCCTACAGAACATACTGTATGGGGTACAAGGGTTCACACCGCCTTTGAGAACTTCATTCTCCATGGAGAACTACTACCGGAAGGTATGACGCAGTGGCAACCTATTGCTAATAAAATTGCAAAGCTTGGCGGAGAGAAACACGCCGAACTTAAGTTTGCCATTGACAAGAACTTTCAACCTGCAGATTGGGACAACGCATGGAGTCGAGGCATCGCTGACTTGGTTGTCATCAATGGTAAGAACGCAGTCGTCATGGACTACAAGACCGGTAAGCGCAAGCCGACCGAGCAACTTGATCTATACGCAGCTTACGTATTCCACTACTACCCCGAAGTGCAAGAAGTTACAACCGTATTCGTGTGGCTCAAGGAAAAGAAATTAGATAAAAAGAAAGTCATGCGCAAAGAGCTAGCCGATGTATGGCAAGGCTTACTGCCACGGGCAATTCGTTTAGAGCGAGCCTACGACAAAGAAGAATGGCCTGCACGATCATCCGGTCTGTGTAAGGCATGGTGTCCTGTTATTACCTGCAGCTTCAACGGCAAGAGAAACTACTTATGACACCCGAAGGTAAAGTCAAAGATGCAGTGCGCAAACTACTTAAAGAGCGTACCATTTGGTACTACCAACCCATGCAAAACGGCATGGGGCAAGTCGGAATCCCTGACTTCATTTGTTGTTGGAATGGCCGGTTTTTAGGAATAGAAACCAAAGCCCCCGGCAAACGCAAAGATACGACAGCTAACCAAGACAGAGTGTTAGCCGAGATTATCAACCACGGTGGGTATTCAATAGTGGTTGACGACGCACAACAATTGCATGAATTTTTAGACAAAATCGCATGGAGAGCATGATGGCCACATCATCTAAACAAAAGTTAGCATACCAAAAAGAGTATAACGCTCGCCCCGAAGAAACGGCTAAGCGTGTAAAGAACAACGCCGCAAGGCGTGATGCCATCAAGACCGGCAAAGCAAATGTTGGCGATGGTAAAGACGTTGCCCACAAGAAGTCATTGGAGAACGGCGGCGGTAATGGCAAGGGTAATACCGCAGTGCAAGATCGATCAACCAATAGAGCATGGAGGAAAGGTAGTGGCAGTTACAACCCTGACAAATAATTTTCCAGTATGGTACGGCGGGGGAGAAAAGCCAACACTATTTGGCTACTCAGTCCCCAATAATGTTTACGCTGTAGATCACTCTCTAGACGTTATGACTAATGATGTAAGAGTCGAATGGACAACAAACCCTGACTTCAAAAACCCGTGGCACTATATGGAACTTAAACGGCCTATAACCGAAGAACAAATAATCGCCCTCATCGTAGCAATGAAACTATCATGCTAATTCACAAAGAAAAGAAGGCAGTGTTACTTAAACTCAAACACCCTGAGAGAGTAACCACTGTCATACCATCAGCAGTAACAGTCAGTTATCAAGGCGGCAAAGTAGTTGCAGTGCCTCACAGACCTGATGAAACAAGGGTTCTGAGAAACTTAGGTTTTGAAGTCCCTGACCCGATGCCCATTCATTATGCATGGCCTAAGGTATCCGGCAAGCACGATCCATTTGAAGCACAGCGAGAGACCTCAAGTTTCTTGTCCATGCACAGTAGAGCGTTCTGCCTTAACGACATGGGAACTGGCAAAACTAATTCTGCTCTTTGGTCTTATGACTATCTGCGTAGAACAAGGCAAGTCAAGCGCATGCTCGTAGTGTGTCCGCTCTCTACCATGGAGCGTACATGGGGCGACTCAGTGTTCCAAACCTTTCCGCACCTTACAGCTACAGTGCTGTACGGCAACAGAGAGAGAAGAACTAAGTTACTTAAGCAGCTCTCTGACGTGTACATCATCAACATTGACGGTTTATCTATCATCAAAGACGAGCTCAAAGCCCGAGATGACATTGATCTAATTGTTGTTGACGAACTGGCCCTTGCTCGCAATGCAAGCACGGAGCGATGGAAGACGTTGAATGAAATTTGCAACAAACAAATGTCACGCCGAGTATGGGGTATGACAGGTTCACCTACGCCTAATGCACCGACAGATGCATGGGCACAATGCAAACTCATTACGCCGGACAACCAAGACTTACCTAAATACTTTGGTAAATTTAGAGACCTTGTAATGCGTCAGTTGACACAGTACAAATGGATTGCACGAACGGATGCCAACGACACGGTTTATCAACTTATGCAACCATCAATTAGGTATTCCCTAGACGACTGCGTTGACCTACCCGAGCAAGTGTTCTTGACCCGGGATGTAGAGATGACTGATGAGCAGAAGAAAGCATACAAAGACATGCTGAGCAAGCTCTCTACCGAGTACGCAGGCGGCCAGATTCTGGCGATCAACGAAGCGGTTAAGGCAAACAAGCTTATTCAAATAGCATGCGGTGTCGCTTACGGCATTGACGGCAACGAAGTAGTCATACCATCTAAGCCGCGCATGGATGCGCTGAAGGAATTGATTGACGAATCGAGTGGCAAGGTCATTGTGTTTGTGCCGCTGACTGCCGCATTGGAAACAGTAGCAAAAGAATTATCAAAAGACTGGGCTGTGGAAATTGTCCATGGTGAAACTAGCAAAGCTGACAGGGATAGGATTTTTTCTTCCTTTCAGAAAACTGACGACCCTCGTGTGCTTGTGGCTAACGCTGCAACCATGAGTCACGGCTTAACTTTAACAGCCGCTACGACCATTGTTTGGTACGCCCCCGTACACAGCAATGAGATATACGAACAAGCATGTGCGCGTGTAAGACGACCCGGCCAAACCAAGACGACAGTGATTGCCCACATCGCTGGCTCTGACATTGAACGACGTGTATACAAACGCCTGCAAGACAAACAATCTATGCAAGGAATTTTGCTTGAAATGATGAAAGATCGACCCGAATAGGGTTCACCCCTATTTACAAAGCGCCGCTACGAGCGTAAATTTAATACCCCCAAGGAAACAATATGAAACTATCGGATGCAGTAGGCTTATACGTCAAATTGCGCGATCAAAAGGCAAAGTTGAAAGCCGACTACCAAGAGTTAGCCGCGCCCGTCCAACAAAAAATGGACAAGTTAGAGGCTAAACTACTAGAAGTATTTAACACTACAGGCATGGATTCAATTAAAACTGAGTTCGGCACTGCATACACATCGACAAGGACAACGGCCAGTGTTGCTGACCGCGATGTATTCATGGATTACGTGAAAGCCAACGAAGAATGGAGCCTCATGGAAATCCGTGCGTCCGCCTCTGCTATTAAGCAGTTCCAAGAAGCGAGTGACGGGGACTTACCACCGGGGATCAACCTCGCCGTGGAACGTACTGTGAACATTCGCCGCTCTTAATTAACCCCCTAGGAAACAAAATGCAAATCATTCCATTTGACAGTGGCAATTTACCCGCCCACTTTAAAAAGCGTGTCTCCGGCCTCAACGCTGACCTCATGTCAGCAGGCGGCGGAGGATTCCCCGTAGTGTCCATCAAGGGCAAAGTCTTTGCCGTGGTAAAAGCTGGCGAGCGTAAAGTTCTGCCTAACCCCAAAGACCCTGACAGCCCTGCTACGAGCATTGACGCTGTGATCATCAAGGGCAACCCCGGTTCTGCCAAGGTGTTTTACATGAAGGGCTACGATCCTGAGTCTAGCGAGAAGCAAAAGCCTGACTGCTACTCAAACGATGGTGTAGCTCCAGCATCCGATGCGACTAACGCTCAGTCTAAGAAGTGCGCAACGTGCACACACAACCAGTTTGGTTCTGCTCGTATGGGTAAAGGTAAGGCTTGCTCTGATTCCAAGCGTTTGGCTATTGCCGCCGTTGACCAAATCAACGAGCCCATGTTGCTCCGCATCCCACCCGCTTCACTGAAGCCACTGTCTGAGTACGTGAAGTTCTTGGACAATCGAGGTGCTGACTACGATCAAGTGATTACAAAGATTAGCTTTGATATGGAAGCCGAGTCTCCCAAGTTGGCGTTTAAGCCTGTTGGTATCTTGGACGATGAGACGTACAAAGAAGTCAAAGAAATGTCTGAGTCCGAAACGGTTCGGGATATTATTGGCGGTAGTATGACTGCGGTACACGAGTCACTGGCCGAAGCAGATGTCAAAGAAACGCAAGCAGCAGCCGTTGCTACGGAAGAAGTGATTGAGAAAGCCAAGCCCAAAGTGGAAGCGAAACCAAAGGCCGAGAAGCCCAAAGCTGAGAAGAAGCCTGAGCCTGAGATCGTGGTTGACGATTTAGATATCGCCGACATTGATTTCGATGACTGATTGAATCGGGGGGAAAGCCGCTCTATACTTTTTGAAAGCTTGTAGACGGGCAGTTAGTACCCCCACCCACTTTGGAGTACATATGAGCTATGCAATCGAGGCGCGCAAAGTAGCTGGCGTCGTTAAAGAAGCAAACTTTGCTATCGCGGGTAAAGGATTCAACCATGGGGAAATCATTCTTGGCTTAGCCGAATTGATCGCCCGTGTAATCGTTGAGTCTGGCAGGAACAGCATCCAAATGGATGAGATGAAAGCCGCCGTCGTTAGCCACTTAGACCGAACCGTCACCGTTGGTTCGCATGCCACTGGGAAGAGCATTATCGAAAGAGTGTGAGATGAACACACTCGATTTTCTCAAGTTGATACTGCCGGAACACGGCATACATTACATCGCCCTCTTTAAAGAGGGTAACAAGTTTCCTGCGCACCTAGTCCAAGTTGATCTTGAAGACATGGCGGATAAGATCGCCGAGATTGCGCCACGAAGCAATTACCAAATCTTTCATGCGTGTGCGGCTTACCTCAAACCCGCAGTGGAGATAGATCAGCCTGACGGCACGATCAAAAAGAAATACCGCATCCCTGAGAACTGGGATTGCGCACGATCATTTTGGGTTGACCTAGATTGTGGACAGGCTAAATTTGACAAGGGTGATGGATACCTCACCAAGAAAGATGCAGTCATTGCCATTACCAAGTTTGCCAAAGATGTTGCATGGCCACGACCACTCATCGTAGATTCGGGCAACGGAGTTCACGCCTACTGGCCGCTGACCAAAGACATAAAAGCCGCTACGTGGGTAAAGGTTGCCACTGCACTGAAGTCGGCGCTTGCTCACGCAGGTGTTATTGCCGATCCTAGCAGGACAGCAGACTTTGCATCGATCTTGCGTCCACCGGGTGCAGTCAATCGTAAGAATGGCGAAGAAAAAGTAGTCAAAGTTCTAGCCTCATGCGAACCATGCGAGCCGTCAGACCTTGCTGCAAAGCTGAGCGTATACGTCAAGGCTAATCAAGTC
>Ga0209442_1000404_pt1 | contig 25579 bp, 26 predicted proteins | sample LauGreSBDMM110DD_2_FD_187565 | JGI IMG/M metagenome (GOLD analysis project Ga0209442, IMG submission 187565) | Freshwater lake microbial communities from Lake Michigan, USA - Sp13.BD.MM110.DD (SPAdes) (version 2) | ecosystem: Environmental > Aquatic > Freshwater > Lake | place: Lake Michigan...
AAATTCGCGGCGCGAATTACAACCATTTAAATAAAATTCATCCAATCAACAAATTTGTCGCAATTGATTCTGTATCCAATTTCCAAAAGTATTCGGATTTAGCGATAGAGAAGGGGTATAACACACCCGGATACATGAACAGCATACGACGTCATCACCCTGGGAAATTGGGGTGCAACTTGTCTCATCAATTACTTGTGGATGAAATCTCTGAAAAAAGTTTGACGGAATGGAATTTGGTATTGGAAGACGACACACTTATCCATATCCCAATGCTTCTAAAAGAGGTTCAACCTATGTTGCATGCCGCAACCAAAAATGGTTCAAAATATATTCAGTTATATACCCATCCAAAATTTATAACCGAACAACGCAACCGCGAAAAGGTAGGAGAAAATTTATATGATATGCTCTATCAATGGGGGACATGTGCGTATTTTATCCACAAGGATGCGATTCCGAAAATGAAGGAGGCTTATCCCATGAATGTGCACGTAGATCATTTTTATAGTTCATTAATTTCACCCCTAAAATCACTGTGTTGGTTAACACCATATGTGAAAACGTTGGGCGAGCTGGGTGGGGGTTCCCGTTATAAAACTCAGAATATAGGCAGTATTATAATGTCTATAGAGGCGCCTAGGGATTTCTCTGTCGAAAATGCGTATGCCGAATTTGATGAATTTTTGCGGCAAACGGTGGCTGGTGGATCTACTGTGTAGGTGATATCGTAATAGGTTTGGACGAAAACGTAGGCGAGAGCCTACGTTTTCGGAGTGAACTCTGTAGGCGAGAGCCGAAATAGTTTAGAGTTTGTGACGAGTTTGTCTCCCGTTTTTTGATACTTTTTTATAATTCTTGGTTTTACGATCACCATTTCGAGTTGTGGATTTTCTTGTGTTTGATTTTGTTTTGTGCATTTTACGGGTTAGTTTTCCTCCTTTTTTATTAATATCAATATTAATTGTGTCTAATATGGCGTTTAAAGCTTTTAATATACCTTCCTGATTTATTTTATTAATATCAGTATACGTCAATTTTTTTATAGGTGTTTCGTCTTTGTATACATCATTATATAAATCGATTTCTGCATTAATATACTCAATAATTTCTTTTTTTTTCTCGTTATGTTCTTCCGTGTTTAAACGAAAAATCCTAGAAAAAAGTCCTCTCCGAGCAAGTTTAGGTATTAGAGAATTTAAATCAGTTACCACATTTGGTTTAGTATCCCGTCTTCGAATATAGGTTGCCTTTTTATCATATCCCTTCTTCTTTCGCTCCTCCTCCTTCTTCTTTCGCTCCTCCTCCTTCTTCGTTTTTTTTCGCTCAGCCTCTACTTTCGCTGCCTCCTTCCTCTCCGCTGCCTCCTTCCTCTCCGCTGCAGCCAGTGCATCTGCCGTTCTCTTCTCCTCTGCAGCCAGTGCATCTGCCGTTCTCTTCTTCTCCGCTGCCGCCTTCTTCTCCGCTGCCGCCTTCTTCTCCGCTGCCTCCTTCTTCTCCGCTGCAGCCAGTGCATCTGCCGTTCTCTTCTTCTCCGCCGCAGCCAGTGCATCTGCCGTTCTCTTCTTCTCCGCCGCAGCCAGTGCATCTGCCGTTCTCTTCTTCTCCGCTGCAGCCAGTGCATCTGCCGTTCTCTTCTTCTCCGCTGCAGCCAGTGCATCTGCCGTTCTCTTCTTCTCCGCCGCCTCTACTTTCGCCGCCTCTACTTTCGCTGCCTCTACTTTCGCCGCCTCTACTTTCGCCGCCTCTACTTTCGCCGCCTCTACCTTCGCTGCCGCCTCCAGTTTATCTTCATCTCGTTTCTTTAAAGTCGATCGTGTTCTATTTCCACGAAACATCTTTTGAATAGCAGTCGCGGCAGATGTATCGGGTAAGATATTGGAATATATTTTGTTATTTTTTATATTCACGTTCTTGGTTTGAATGGGTGTTGTATAATCGCCTTTCTCGTCGAATGCGATATGTAAGATTTTTCCGTCGACCACATCAATTGTCTCGTTTTTAATTGTATATGGAAAATATGCGATAAAAAATGATCTATTAATATATGTAACCTGTAAATTTGTTAATATTGTTTTTATTTTATCGGCTAATTCTGATTCGTCTTGTGTATTGAATATTTTATTTATGTTCGCAAGTTGCTTCGCAATCTCCACATTTGATTGTGTAACCTTATTATTATTTTCCGAACAAGTTGTTATTTTTTTGCCCGCCTTTTTATGCAATAGATATTGAAGATCGCATTTCTCATTATTTGGTTCCTCGTTTTTATTTACACCCACGTATTTATCTAAATTATTCTTTAATTCCTCCTCTATGTTTTTGAAGGATTCTTGTTTCGCATCAAATCGACCAATTATGCTTACTGAATTAACCATGACTATAGTATAATGATATTTTATCACTTGCGTTTCAATAAAATAATGCATTTATTTTATTGATAATTATTGTTCAAGAAGATCGACTTAACGCATACGTTTTCCTGCCTTTTGTGAACGACGTGCTTTCGCACCACCCTTTTTATTCTGTTTGCGCGACGCAGAATTGTTGCGACCACCCTTCTTGGAACTCATTCTGCGCCTTCTGCTGGCCGATTTGCCGCCACCCATATCTATATCATTTATTGTTCCATTCTCTATTGCTAAGGGCTGATTACCCACAGGAGCCTCAGGAACGAGAGGACCATTCTCTATCATTAAGCGCCGATTTACCGCACCATCAGCCCCAGCCTCGGCTCCAGCTCCAGCTCCAGATCCAGCTCCAGATCCAGCTCCAGATCCAGCTCCAGATCCAGCTCCAGATCCAGCCTCAACCTCGGCTGCAGACTTAGGGGCTATGGAAAATGTAACTCCAAAAAGGTCATTCATTAGGGATAGTATTTTTTTCTTAGCGCCGACCATAGACCCCAGTGTGACGACATTATCTTTTATTTTTAATTTTAATGATTCAACGCTTCCCGATTTAATAAATAACATTTGGCCATATGCATTCACTTTATCATCGTTTTTAGTATATTTAGCATATAGCATAATACGCGCTCCTTGTCCTAAAAATTGGCGGTCTGATATTAGTAGACCATCAAACGTTTCATCAAGCCCTTTATATGCCTCCTTTTTAAACGTGTCTCGAGAATCGCCCGGTGTTGGAACCACTTTATATCCTTCAAATGTTTCCTTAATTATTTTTTTAATACTTTTGATTTTTTCATTTTCATCAAGGGGTATTATAGGTGTTAACGATTTACTAGAATTACCTGTGTTTAAACGGGCGTTTAATGGGATCTCATTTTTAACCAAGTCAGGATTCTTATTATACATGGTATTAATTGTATTATTCTCATCTCGAAATCCATAATAATATTTTGCGGATTTATCCAATACCTCTTTTACTCCTCCCGACGTTGAACCGGCGAGTTGAAGTTGTGCTACTAAACATACATGGTTTTGCATTTGTCCAAATGAATCCTTGTTTTCTGCGTTTATTTCGATCTGATCTACCGTAGGATAATCCATTATAATATACAATAACCCTACAAATTATTTATCTAAATATGTTAAATGAAACTCAATCAATTAACATCTTCCGAGCTCAATTCGAAACCTTCGGGTAAATTTACGTTTTCCACAAAACCCTCTAAAAGTGGGCAATATTTAACTTGGATCAACATAGCCACTTTTTTAGCCATTGTCGTATTATGTGTTGTTTTTTATACCGCAATTACGAAATACTTGTCTTGGAAAATGACCGAATTAAAAAAAGAACAGTTTTTAAACAAAAAAACGGGTATAGGAATTATTTCCATGATGAAAGAGCCAAAAGACATTGAGACGTGGCTGGAAAAACACCGCGATCTTGGAATTCGACACTTTTATATTCGTTTAGAAGAAACCCCCGATCTGGAACTCTTTCTAAAAAGTCAACCCGATGTAACCGTCCGTTCGGGTAAATCAAATGGTGTTAACGAATACGAAGACATTCAAAAACGTCAAAATGACTGGGTAAATCGGGCATTTCGAATGGCCGCCATGGACAACCCCCAAATCAAATGGTTGATACATATCGATTCGGATGAAATTCTTCAAGGCGATTTAGACCAAATCGATGCCTTACCGGATGACGTGCGAACATTTTGGATGCAAAACCTCGAGGCGAAATATTCCAAGATCCCCACCGAATCGGATAACTGCTTTGACGCGTCGACATTTATAGACTGCTCTAAACAACCAGATAAATGCGTGAGTTACGGGAACGGGAAGAGTGGCGGACGGGTAGCATCCGACGTCTCTGCGAATGGTCCACATCGAATGAAGACGAGTATAACGGGCTCATCCATGCCGAAACTACCTGGGCTATTCGTCCAACATTATGAAAGTTGTAATTTCGAAATATATAAAAAGAAGTTTAAACGTCTAGCTGTCCAAGATCGGAAGCTGGATATCCCTTTCCCCTATTATAACGAATCGATCGACGCCGCTAGACGCGACGACGACAATGCCTTACGAAATATTTATAAGAAATATCGCGTTTCTGCATGAAAAATCACGCATTTTCATGTTAACACAAATCGCAAAAAATCGCCGAACTGTAAAATTGATAGTAATGTCCCACAAAAATAATACACAACCAATAAAAGACTATGTCTCTATTTACTGAAAAACCTAATCGACGTCGGATCATGGTATTCGACGTCGAAACGACGGGGCTTTTGCCCAAAAAACCTGATAGCGTCGCATTGACCGAATTACCTCACATTCTCCAAATTAGTTTCGTTATTTTCGACACACAATATTGGAGAGTGGTGAAATCGGTTGACCGATATATCAATGTTGCCCCCGATGTGGAAATTTCCGAGAAAATCACGGAAATAACGGGCATTACGCGGTCAATCTGCGACACGGGCACATCGATCACAAACGCATTACAAGAATTTTATACGGAATATATGTTGTGCAATATGATTGTCGCACACAACATCCAATTTGATCGAGATATGATTCTCACAGAATTGAGGCGACACAAGGATGAACTGATTGGACGCGGATGTGATTCAGTCGCCTCTGTATTTGATACGGAATACGAAAAGACTGTTCAAAAGGATATCTTCTGCACAATGCGTGTGGGACGAAATGCGTGCAAAATTGAGCGCACGGCTCTCGATGGTAAAATATATTATAAAAGTCCCAAATTGGTTGAATTATATGAACACTTGTTCAAAGAAACGCCGTTAGATCTCCATAATTCGCTGGTAGACACATATATCTGTCTACGCTGTTTGGTGAAACTCCGATTCAAATTCGATTTATCGTTGGAAATGTTTCCGAATATTCGGTTTAAGCCACTAGTAGAAGCGCCTGCGACTAACATCTTAGAAATTCAAGCTTTGTAGACGTAGTATTTCACATTTATTTCGATCTGTATATTATTAACTATGCTTGAAAATAAAAATAGCAAGTTGTATTTTTTGTTTGGATGTATTCCTTTGCGAATTTTTATTGCGATGCTCCCACTGTATTTAGATAAATCGTGGCTCCCATTTTACGGATTGGTATTACTCTCAATCTCAATCGGATTGCTCTATTTATATTTTACAAATAAACGACTACACGCACCTGAAGCAGGTGGTGATACGTGGTGGGCGAAATATCGTATCCTGCACGGACTCCTTTATATGAGCGCGGCTATATATGCGTTTAACAAAAGTCAATTGGCTAGTTTACCACTTTTTATAGACATTCTTCTTGGACTTGTATTGTTCGTTCATCACCATTACATTCGGTGATACATATTTGTCCTTTTATAAAATATATAGAATCACATTGCATACAATAAAAAATATTGATACAATTTTTATTGTAATTGTTAGACGATTGTCTCCCATTTAGAGTTTTTAAGATTGAAATAGTGAATTGAGTAATCGCGATTTGGTCTCGCCAATTACATTAAATTTGTCTAGTCGTTGCGATAAGAATTTTGCTTGTTTATCTAGTAACATATATCCAACTAGGTCTGGATTTCGTTGTTGCTCCAATCCATATGTAAGTCCCCTTATTGCCTTTGAAAATTTGTTCAATAAATAGTCACATTCATCAATCGTAACCTTTTCATAAGTTGGATCTGTTATTTTTTTACCTTTTTCTAGTAATATTTTATACTTCATATATTTCGAATAAAAGTATAATTTTTCATCAATTAATGCCCCCATATGCGGACATACAAATAATACATCCGTTTGTAATTCTTCTATATAAAATTCATATTTGTGTACTTGATTAAAATATGGTGCTAGTTCAGCTGGTAATTCTTTAAAGTCTATATCTGATAACGCTTTATATACCGAGTCTTGATTTCCGGTTCTATGATTAGGTCGTTTAACAATCTTTTCATAACTTAATTTTACAATGTTCGGATTTGTTTTTGGATTGGGTTCTGTTGGCGGTAATAAAACAGATATATTGGTCTTTAGTGTAGGAGACGATAAAAACCATTTTAATAAATATCCAATATGACTTGCTAAGTTTTTAATTTCATCTCTATCATACGATTTATCGTCTGTTGGTTTCACCATTATATCAATGTCTTCACTTGTATATTGTTTAATATTTTTTGGTATTTGTGCCAAAACTAGTTGAATTGCTTTACCGCCTTTTAAAAGTAAACTGTATTTTTCACCGACCATCCTATCTGACAATATACCATATAAAATTAAACATGCGCATAACATCATGTTGTAATGTGTAAAATCGATATTTAAATCGTCTATTAACCGTCCTTGCGTATACACTCCATTTGTTGTTTGGACATAGTAGGTTGGTATCATAGTTTGAACTATTTTACACATAGTCCATGTATCTTTTATCTTATTACCAACCATTTCAATACTATCGTCTTGGGTCATTATATCTTTTATTCTCGTTCTTAGGTCTAGTAACTCAGTTTCGCTTTTATTAAATATTGGTTTCCAAAATTCTGGAATTGTTGGATTGTCCGGATCATCCGGATATCCGTTTCTGTCCGGGATTGGAAGTTTATAATCTAGTGGTTGTCTGCCGACGGCCTTGTCTTGGTCTTCTTGTTGTCTTCTCATAACGACGACTGTATTTCCGTTTTAAAATCTTTTTACTTGCGTTATTATTGTTGGGGTTTACGCGTTTGGTCTTTCGCTTAATAGTGGTATTCTTCTTAGTTTTCATACCCGCCTTTTTCCTTTTTCCTTATTATAAGAGTATAAAACATTTTCTTTTTGGGTGGGTTATTTTTATTACACTTTTCAAGGGGTGTATTATCTATTGGGAACTTTCCCACAGGAGGTATAAAAACTATAAGAAATAAATAGTTGCTAGTTTTTCAAAATGGAACTTTTTGGATTATTGTAAAAAGTTCCAAAATGGAATATACGAGGATCTTTCCATTTCGTGAATTTTGGATTTTACGAAATGTTACCGAAATGCAGCCATTATTAATTTTGAATTGTCGTGCGACTGCACAACGTTTTTGAACGAAATGATTCGGAATACGTTTAGGAACTTTTTCTATTAGGAACTATATACTAATAATCCTAACATGAAAAGTTCCAAAAAGTTCCAAAATTTTCATTGTATAATATGCAACTATGATACGTGCAGACAAAGCCAATATGACCGTCATATATTGACTGCAAAACATAAAATACTAATGAATCCTAATGCGGCTAATGAAAAAGCGCCAATATCACTTACTTGTAAATGTGGTAAAACATATCTTCATATGTCTTCATTATGCAAACATAAAAAAACTTGTTCATTTATTACAATAAATCAAGATAAAACGGAAGAGCCCGCGCCGGATAACAAAGACGTCATGATCGAAAAGTTAGTAGAGGAGTTAACCGCCGAGCGTGCTGAAAAGAGTGAAATGAAATCCATGTTCATGATGATGATGGAAAAAATCCAAGAAATGCAACAGCAAAACCAGGAATTACAAATGAAAACGAATGAAAACACGAGAGAGATATTGAAAGAAACGGTAAAGGGTAATCAGGAGTTAGTTAATAAAGTTATCGATGTGATTCCAAAAATGGGAAATACCACCAATAATAACAATACAACCAATAACACTCTCAATTTCTATTTAACAAATACCTGCAAAGACGCTGAATCTATCCATGATTTCACAGACAGATATGTGAAGCAATGCACGGAATTTTTCATGGAAAATTATCGAAGCATAGCAAACAATCAAATGTGTTTAGCGACCAACGTTTACAATATCATGTTTACATGTTTGAAAGAAAATCCGCAATATCTGAATTTTATCCAAACAACGGATGTGAAGAACGGAATCCATTATGTAAAGGAGAAAAAGAAGGACAAAGATAGGCAGTTATACGGAGAAGCAGAATTTATAAAATACGTAGATGGATTTGAACGGGCAGGGGCTAGCATAGGACATGCGATAAACAAGGCGTTTGTTCCGCTACAATCAGAGTTTAGTAGAAAATTGGAGAGTGAGGTGGGAAGGCCACCGAATGAAGATGATTACGAAGACGAAGAAGAATACGAGGATTTATTAGATAAATACAAACAACGTAAATCCGAAGCGGGGCGTCATTTAAATATGCACATTTTCAACGCCATGAGGTTATTTGATAACAGTTCGCGAAAAATGGAGATACTCACGAAAACCCGCAGAATAAAGAGTTCAAATGATGTTTAGTCTGGATCGATCCATAGCCGAAGGAGTTCCGATAAAATTGAACAATGCAATTAATATATACGATGATTAAATAATAAACCATGTCGGATGAATTAAATGATGATGTATGTTGTGTGTGCTTAGAAACAAACACAACATCGCAGCGAATATGTAAATGGGAGTGTGCGCACTCATTTCATACGAGTTGTATTGAACGTTGGAATATTGGGTGTCCCGTGTGTCGAAATAACGTATTAGCATCGTCGTCAAATAATATTAACATTGAAGAAACGGACGTTGGATGGACTATATCACGAAACCCAACTTGTATATTGGATGTCGAACGTATGAAGGAACGTATTTCACAGGTTCCCGACGAACACATACATATCTATAAAAATGAATGGAAGGATCGTGAATGCATCGATGCGAATCATCGCATGATATATTTCCATACATATGGAGTGATCGCAATATGTGAAGATTGCAATACAACCCAATCCTTTAATCGCATGCATAATCTAGTGTTACCGAGAGGATTTGGACGAATCGCGAGAGCTTGCCGAACACCCGTGGCGATGCCTCGATCGGGTCGCATACAAAACTTCCTCGATTAAACCGCGTCGTCTACACTGTGGCGCGGCGTGTTATTTTACGGCGGCGCTCCACTCCATTTTCAATCGAAGCTGTCGTATCGAAATACGGTTTCAAAAATGTATTTCTGAAAAAGGTGCGATTAAAAAAAGATAGCTGATTCTCATCTAATGAAAGCGAGGGGTCTAGACCATTCCATTGTTTCGTCATGCAGTCATCCTTCCACGCTTGTCTATGCACCTTGTATTCATCGGTTATAGCCAAGGGCGCACGCTTATAGGGAATAAATTGATAGACATACCACTGAACATAATATGGTAGATAATCAAAATAACTACGATCGGACATTTTACAATCTGGTGCGATATTAGCGGACACAAATTTTATTATTCTAGTTTCACCAAACAAACGCCGCCCAATATAGGCAGGTTCTTGATCTGTTTTGAATCATTTTCGCCCTCCCCATTAACAACCTCTAATTTCACAATCTTCTTTTTTGCGGCGCGGTGTTCATAACCGGTATCCCTTTCCGCAACGATGATTTTCCATACTTCGTCAATCTTAGGTTGTGCGTGTTTAAACCACAAGCGGTTTCGCTCGACCAATACGCAAGACATTTCGTCCAATCTCCAATAGATCGGCGTATACAACGACCACGAACGGCGCATTGTGGTTCGCGTAGCTTCAATCCACGCGTCGACCGACGTCTTAGTCAACTCAACCGACAGGGGCATATATACATATTTGGGGCTTCCCGAATATTGCTGCGTGCTCGCAGTTTCACCCATGCTTACACGTTCTACAAAATACAATATTACACCGCGATGTTCACTCGTTCCTTCATAGAATTGTTCTTCCGTTTCGTATTCTTTGAACCGGGTTTCTAAGAAGTCACACTCGTCCAAATCACACGTCTCCATTTGCATCTGCATTTGGACCCAATATGCCTTTGACGGCACACCGTCGATTTCCCGATTCACAATATTCTTGATTTCCAACATGCGTCCATATCGATTCGATGCAGGGTCGGTGATAATACCATCGGGTGATGCACCGATATAGGGATATTGTGGATGTTGAATGCATCCAAAATCTTCGACGCTTGTCTGATATAATTCTCCATATAACATGATTGAAACTGGTTCGTATTTTTGTCCCCAGTGCATAGGACTGGACGTATTTACGGACATCCCGGCAAATTCTGTATCATCTTTCAATGGTAAACATTTTTCGTAAATCAGACTGTTGCACACTGCTTCTGAACCAAAGACCTTGTATAAATTCGATGCCGTAATTAATCCGTGACGGAACTCATACCATTCGGGCGTCCGCTGTTCAGGTTGTGGTATAGAACGAATACGCTCTATTTTTTGCGCAAGGTCTCGACTATTGTTATTGTGTTTTACCGGAGAATCTGGATACGATCGTGTCGGTATATTCTCCTCGCCCCATCCACGACTCATGTTAAAATAGTCTACAATAATATTCTTTATAAATTCGCGAACGTCGTCGTAATCGTCCTCTGGATCGTCGTCGTCTTCGCCGTGACTACACAAGTCCGCATCCGACCATTGGTCGAATAATATAGCTGTAATATCGTCGGTCATACGTGTGTGGAATTGTGGTTCCGCCATTTCTAAAATATTTTCGTGAATATATTCATCCGCCAATTCATAAACCGTGGACGTCATGTCGACGACGTCGTCGTCAGTCAATGTGTCCATAAATGGTTCTTTCGGTTCTCTTGGCGACATTAGTGCCGAAAGGATTTCCGTGTAAAGTGAATCGATCGTTTGAATTCCGTCGAGTTCGGAGTTCATTTGATCAACTTCAGCTGCACCGATTGGCTCGCTCCAAATGCTATCTGCGTCCGAATCTGATGGGGTATATGCTTCGTCCATATTGTTCATTGTGAATAATATGGTATTGTATTTGTATAGTTTATAATCAATTTTCTTCTTGTGTGGGAGAAGGGTTTTGTGGGAAACGTAGGCATTTCCCTATGCTAGTTCCGCTTCATTCACGACTCTTTTGGGTGTAAGTGATTTTAAAGTAGACACGCGTTTTGTATCCAAAATGCGCAATGTAAAATTGTGTTTGTCTACATTGAAATGTAATGCGGGAATAGAGGTCAGTTCGCGCGCTTCTTTATCGTATACGACATCCTTTGTTTTTAATAGTTTTCCCTTTTCCAGACAGTCCACAAAAAATACCTTCAGATTTTTCACCTCCTTTGCAGGAAGGCTGTGATCCTTACCATATTTTTCGGCGTAACAGTGCAACTTTTGGATTTTTACTGTTTTGTCCAACTTATTCCATGGCTCCGTTTTATTGTGCTGTTTTTCGGTCTCTAACAACGAATCCAATTTATCAATATGCATAGTGGACGACGGACCAGTCTGAATTCCAGACAGACCCGGAATATAGGGCGGCTTTACAATGGGCACCGACTCGTTCGTTGCTTGTGATTCATCAGATTGTGATTGAGTTGTAAACATATCCTATCGTCTGTTCCTTTATATTGTATATCCGATTGTATCTATCTTGTTTTCAAATGTATTTATATTGTTTACCGTCCGTTGGTCTGCGTTTTCGTCCAAACAAACGCAATAGTTGTATAGTTCATATAACCTGAAAATTTATGGATTCTAACAAGATGTTATCCGTCCCTATAGAATCAATGTCCAAGAAGACCAAAAAGGTGATCACCGAAAAACCCAGAAAACATCGCATTGTTACACAAACGGCGAAATGGTCGGATATTTCGGACAATTTGGTCGAAAATGAGGGTAACGGTTTAATCGTTCTCCTAGATAAAGACATTGCGAATGATACATGTGACGCATCAAAAATGATCGCCCAACATATTCGAACTAAGATTTGCGGATATGCCGCACAAGATCGCGAGAAGGGTCTGTTTTCCGAGGGCGAGTTTGTGAAATACCAGGATGTCTTGGACTTATTCAAGACATCTGAGCTGAATTGTTATTATTGTAAGGAAAAAACAATGACGTTATATGAATATGTTCGTGAACCAAAGCAGTGGACTTTAGAGCGCTTGGACAATTCTCGTGGTCATAATCGAGACAATGTCGTGTTGGCCTGTTTACAATGCAACTTACGGCGCCGAACTATGGCGTCGGAACGCTATGTTAAAACAAAGGAAATGTCCAAGATTGTTAAGATGGGGTGATCGGATTGTAGAAACTATCGTTATCCAAAAACCCCCGTCGATTCAAGATTCTTATGAAGTTCATATACCTCCTCCGGAGTCAGCGGTTTTGTTTTCTCCCCCAATATATCATTATATTTTTTAGTTTTAGCATCTAATATTGATCCAATGCGAACATAATCATTATATTTTTCAGACCCGACAACAGGGTTTTTATTGTTCTGGTCTAGCATATACCGCAATTTATTACCACTATCATATAATTCCTCGATCATTGCATATTTTTTACCCTTGCACTCAATATCAGGACACTTCAATGACGATTCAGGTAGTTGGGTATATATATTGATTAGTTTGGTCAAAGTAGGCATTTTTGGTTGTGCGGCAATGGGTACCGACCTTGTATATTCGTCAATAAAATATTTTTTGTAATATCCATCAACCTCATTAATGAATGAGTCGGCTACTTTCTTGTTTTCTTCGAGGGATTTCCTTGTTTCAAATGGATTTATAGATTGAAATGACCAATCTTTGAATAACCCCCCTCTTAATTTGCGCTTATTAACTTTCGGTGTTCCTTTCTTACTCCCCTTTGATTTATGTTTCAAACCCCTGGATTTGTTCTTCTTCGAACTCCGATTTTTCCGAGTATGATGCATTTTATAATATACGCACAAAACAATCCTCGCCAAATGAATATAAATGTAGTCTTACAATTACATAAAACAACATGAATACAGAGACGAATCAATCCTCATCCCCCCCTTTAATCACCGCATTGCATACAAATATAAAACAAAAGTTGGACGGATTCTTGGCCTCAAATCGTATCCCCCACCTATTATTTCATGGTGCATCTGGAACGGGTAAGCGAACCTTGGTATATGATTTTGTAAATAAGATTTATAATGGTGAAAAACACAAATTGAAATCCAACGTCATGTTTGTTAACTGTGCACATGGAAAAGGTATAAAATTCATTCGCGACGAACTCAAATTTTTCGCAAAAACGAACATCAAAGGCACACAAGGGGTTCAATTCAAGACAATCGTTCTATTCAATGCAGACAGTTTAACCATCGATGCCCAATCGGCCATGCGTCGGTGTATCGAGTTGTTCAGTTATAATACGCGATTTTTCATTGTAGTAGAGAACAAACATAAAATGCTAAATCCGATTTTATCTCGATTTTGTGAGATATATGTTCCGGAGTATATGGACGGCAACGCTAACATTGTTAATCTGCATCAATATCATTTGAATAGAACATATGTCCAGGATTCTAAACATATCAATTGGTTTGATGAAATAATCGGTGAAAATTTAGACAAAACGACAAACGAATGGTTGGATATTATCACAAATGCATACGAAGCTGGATATTCATGTATTGATCTGATTCAATGGATAAAACTTACCCGATTGTTATCGGATAGTCGACGTTCCGATGTGATCATGTATTTCCATAAGATCAAGGCTGAATATAGAAATGAAAAACTACTCATGTTGTGCATCTTGGATTATATGCAGGCTCCTGCGACAATTTGAGGTAAACTCGTTGAATTGGGTATATTGATATGTTAATTAAATGTAAATGGACGATTTTGTGATATCAAATTTACATGAGTCTCGCAACGAATGGTGTAGTCGTCTAGTTACTATTTTTACGCCATTGGTCGTGGAAGGATTTAGATCTATATTCAACGAATCTTGGAAAATGTGTATCGATGCAGATGAGATGGGAAAATACTTGATGACCTTTCAAAATCTATTGACCCGAATTCCGAAATGGAACTCCGTTCTTCTCGAAGAGGAGCGCAAGCGAATTATCGAACGTTCCGGGTGTAATTATTTAGAAGATTTGATCACATGTGTGCATATTATACAACTCAAGGTATTAACATGTATACGCGCAGGGAATAAGCAAAAGAAGATTGATATCGCGATTCCCAAACTCGATCATTTCATCCACAAAGTCTATCTGCATACCGCGCGCAAGATTTATAGTAATGTATATTTGTTCGAGAAGAACGTGAACCCGCTTCAGATGCAAAAGAATTCGCGCGAATTGGAAATGATTATTCAGGAGTGTATTTTGACCACTATTCGCGAGAGTATTCCCACTGAAGCAATCATTCGCGCATATATGGATGAGAGCGAGGAGCAAGACGAAGAGGTGTTTATAGAGACTATGAACGAACCAACGATCGATCCTGAAGTGAAACCTACGGTCGCCGATGCGAAAAAGGAGACGCCTGAGTCGATTCCAGTGACCCCTTCTATCCGAAATATTGACGACGCGCCAGTGATTACGAAACTCACATTCAACGACATGGATACCGCAGTAGATATTAATCGCAAGGAAGAGGTGATTCAAGCGCCAAAGACATTAGAACGTCTCGAAGATATCAGTATGTCGCGGGCACTGGAACGCCGATTTGCAGACGACTACGATGACGACGATGAAGAACGCATTAAAATACACACCGATCCTATCAAGTTGAGTGATTTTGATATCTTGGATTCTGGATCAAGCGTAGGCGTTCTGGATGATTCAGACATTCAACTTGATATCGATGAACTACCGTAAGCGATAGTTGGAGCGAGCCGGAGCAACAGCGAAGCCGAAGTTGAGCGACTGGAACACGGATGTGAGCGAAGTGAACAGAAGTGTTCCGGCCCACTATAAAATTGATAGGCTTTTATTTACAACAATTCAGGGCATCTTTACTTAAGCACGTTAACATGCCTTACAAAACCGGAGGAGAAACACATCACGGGGGTGTTGGAAATGAAAAGGAGTTGGTGGAACTTCTCAATACCAACCCCGAAATGCATATAAATAAACATATTCAGGAATGCGCGGCGTCTGCGGAGAAGCCGTTGTGGGGACATTTGGGAGGGACTACCCAAAAAGCGGATTGTGATGTCGCCGTTGGAGACCGTCGTTTCCAGGTGTCTATCAAAAATCACGAAAATACAGGGACATTTGATTGGATTAATACGAGCAAGTTGGAGGAATTCAACGCCCCGCTCGGGCAATCAATCAAAGCTGCGATCGATCGATTCAAAGCCGCCAATCACGGGAACGCGGTCACGCCGGCTATGCGAAACCAGATTGCGGAGATGTTCAGTTCGGAATTTGACCGAATCACAAGTGACCAACTCAAGACCCTTCTTGGAACACTTTACGTAAAATATCCGGATTATGTTCTAGTGAACCACCATCGCAACAACAATTTGATATTATATCCCAAGGAAAATAACTTCCCTGAGTTCACCGCCTATCCTGAATGGGAGTATTACTTGAAAACCTCTCGCGCCAAGACTAGCCGGATGATTTTCCGCAGAAAGGACGGAGTTGAAATCAATACCGATTTGCGCCTGCGATTGGTTCTCAACAACGGCGTGGGGGCATTGGTTGGACAAAGCGAAAAAAACAAGTGTTCAATTCCTTGTTTGAAAATTCAACAGGATAAGGTGGGGACATTACTCGCAAAATTGGTAAATACTGTGATAGACACGGTTCCTACAGTCCATGTTCTTCGGTCAACTCGGATTCCGACCCCGGGTCTAGATTTACTTGCTGAGGTGTGCAGTCAGATGCAAACCTTGCCTTAACAATATCAATTACATCCGAATTTATATCATTTAATAAACAAACACGTCCCGTATTCACACAAGCGCTGGCTGTTGTTCCCGAACCACACATCGGGTCTAATACAATATCACCTGCGTCTGTGCTAATTTCAATAAGTCGTTCAAGCAGTTTGACTGGTTTGGCGGTCGGATATTTTCGGCCTTCTGACCCCTGACTTATTGAGTGTATATCGTCCCATAGATCGGTGCATGGTTTGCCCGGATTCTCGGAAAGGTATATTTTTTTATACAAATTTCCACCTGCTTTCTTGGGCAGATGAAGGCGATTTTCGTCACGTAACTTGACTAATTCAGATTCCTTGATTCTCCATCCAGACGTAGGATTAAATGTGAGCCCGCCCGCGTCGAATGAATACATGTAGCCGCGTTTTGTCTTCTCGGTGACCAAATGCCCGAGAGAATAATTTCCGCGTTCGTCGCTGTTTTTGAACGAGTTTTTTAAATAGGTGGCGTCCTTTTCCTGTGTGACTAATCGAAACTTGTGTTTTTCCTTTTTGTTGCATTTGAATATAATATCAATAGTCGCACCCAACTTATTTTTCACATTATTTTTGGATCGGCACTTTTTCCAGAATATCGGCGTAACCACAGAGAAATGCTTACGCAGCACCTTTTCTGGGATGAACATACCTACAGCCGAAATGTGGAAGAACAATGTTCCGTCGTCGGTCAACACCGTTTTTAGTGGTAATATAACAGATTCTAAGAACTCTTCGTAACCGGCGTCTGTCCATTTATCTGTGAACCCCACCGCCGAATCAACACTCATCGTATAATTTCGATCAGAATTAAAGGGTGGATCCAAATAGATCATGGTTACCGAACCGGGTGCGAGGGTTTTGACGTATTCATTACAATCGCCAAGATTGAATGAAACCGACTCATTTATACGGAGCAATGGAACTATAATATTTTGTGCGGAAAGCATCTTTGTATGTTGTTCTGAATTTATATTATCAACCGCGATCAATTTTGTTTGCGTTATACAAATAAACAAAAAAGGGGCGTAGATCTTATATATTTAGGGATTAATATGGAACAAGTTTTTGTTGTTGCTACAATTATCACCGTCCTTTTTTGCCTATCTAAGTTTATCGAATTCAGATATTTATCGGATGAAAAAAAGCCACTGAAAGATGTGGTTCGAGACAGTATTGTTGTAATGGTGTGTGCTATTACGGGTTCGTATTTTTATTTTCAGTTTAGTGGATACATTGCCGATTTTTTTAACATTGTTACCGAGACGCGTGTATTAAATCCAGCAACCACCCAAGTATTTACAGACGTTCCTAATTTTTAACCGAAAATCCTGCGACAATAGATAATCTGATATATCTATATGAATGATCAAAATATACCCGTTGCCGCTCACATAACTATATTAAAGCCACAAAACCCAATCCCCCAAACACTTATTTTACCGCGCGAGGTTGTTCTTACACGTAAAATGTATTATGATAAATATGATAAAGAACAAGGTGACGGATTTTATCCTCAACTTTCCCGGAGAATGAATAGCAGCTATGGGTCTGATAACAATCGTAACGACAGTGTTGATATTAAATTTAGATGGTCGGAAACTTATCCAGATGTTTGGACACAACTCGATAATTCTGTTATTTATGGGTTTGATGGTAAATACGGGAAGGAATTATTAGATTCATTACACCATTGAAGATTTAAAATGGGACAAAATCCCAAAATAAAAAGGTGTAAAATCAATAGTAGGAGTTTCACCTACGATGGTCTAACTTTTTCCTCTTCCTTTTGATTATTTGAAGAGGTGAAAGACGAAATTTGAAAACACGCAGGGCGTTCTTGCTTTTCAACCCAGCATTTTGTTAAGTTCATTATGTTGATTGCTGAATTTGCGTCTCGTGTTCTAAATACGATTTGTTTGACTTGGGGTCTCACGCATCCAGAACATACCAACAGACGGAACTGCTTGTTTCCATCGCTATGTCTGTAATAGGATAAATCGTTATTACATTCACAGCATTTTTTACTTGTATTGCATTCATTTATGGTAATTGTATCATATTTCTTATGTATTTGCTTTCTTAATCCTTTGTTCATAGTAGGCATAAAGTGTTTCATTTGTGTGCTTCTGCTCCAATTACCATAACCAATTAGGATATTGTCCCCAAAAGTTTCCTTGATTTTATTTAAGAACTTATCCATACTTTTCTTACCATAACTATATTGTCTAAACTTCATTTTCCTCCAAACATCACGCTTATAAAACTCGGTTGTTTCTTTATTCAGTTTATCTTTTTCTTGTATATACTTTTTGAACTTTTCATAATCAACCGATTTACTATTTTGAAACGATAAATGAGTTTCTTTTTCTATGATGTTGTTTCGTTTCTTTTCCACCAATAATATTCGCTGGTTTGTTTTTGCTTTGCTTTCTCGTTTCCTTTGAGGTGCTGTATATTGGAGTTTCTTACCATTACTATCCATCATATATACTAAACTGCGTTTACCAGGGTCGCATCCAACAATATTACGAGGCGCAATTTCTTTGAGTTGTTCTATGGATAAATCTTCTATATTATGAAAATCTTGTTCTAACAAAGTAGGAACTCTGCTTCCCCATTTCTTATCTTTCAAATCTTTACGAATAAACAATAAGGAACAACTAATACCATCTGTTTGGAGTTGATGATGATATTGATAATGTTTGCATTTGAATGTATTGTGTTGTAGGTTCAAAAGATTATTCCATACATCGTATTGATTTTCCTTCACATTCTTTAATAATTCACCCTTCTTTGCGTTTTCAGGACAAAATAAACTGATGACACACGCTGTATCCAGAATAATATGCTTGGGAATAATGTTATTACGAAGTGGTAAAGGTTGGAATAATTTATATTCTTCCTTTTCTAATACATCATTCATATACAACATACCTTTCAAATAATCAAATGGGTTCACTTTCACATCATAATGAAGTGACTTCTTTATGTTTGTAGGAAGAATATTCGGTAAATGAGTAATTTTCCATTCATCAAATATCACATCAGTTTCATCATTACATTCTAATAATTGTTTCTTGAACTTGAAAAGGGTTGCTTTATCTTCTGTTATTTTCGTGGTGGTTTTATTGATAAAACGAAGGAAGTGTTGAATAAAGTGTTCTTGTGTATTGTTAGATAAGGACGTATGTAGTTGTGTTGCTAAATAAGGTAATCGAAAAGTCGTATTCTTTAACTGGGTCTTTTCGTGGTTGAGTAAAGGTTGATATTCCTTATCATAAAAGGATTGTAATGTTTCTAACATGTCAGTATCCTTACTTTTTGCTCCTTGATTACTTCTCACTCCCAATGTCTTGATACAATACAGAATAAACTTCTCATTTATTTCAGGTAAAGGTTGCTTGTCGTTATAACATTTCAATACATACAAACGAATAAACTGGTAAGAATGTATCATCAAATCATTCATTTCAAAAACCAAATTAGTAATGACTGGTTGGACATCCTTATGGTTATGCAATACAGATTTGAGTGTTGTTTTGATGGTAGTGTAAGCAGATTTATCTGTGGAACGGAACTCTTTGAATGTTTCCTTCTTCTTTTTCACCATTCTATATACTTACTAAATATTTTAATTTTATATAGTTTTCTTAATATATCTATATATTCCTAAATATTTACGCCATTCTGTTTTTCTTCCATTTCTTGTTGGAGTTTTTCTTTTTTTTTTAAATACGCCGTTCTCGCCCATGTCTTTTTTTGTTCTGGTGTAGGGGTGTAATTCTGTTTATAATTATTATTTCTTTCCTTTATAACATCTTTATTCTTTTCATAATATTGCTTCTTATATGCAGGTGCTGTATATTTTTTAAGATGCTCTTTGGTTGCTTGTAGTTCCTCTTTTAGTTTAGCATTTTCTTCTGCTAATTCTTTAATTATATTTTCATTTTCCATCACGATACTATATATAATAAAAAATATTTATATCTTTTTATTATATTTTGTCCCATTTTAAATCTTCAATGGTGTAAATGAAGAATCGTATCTAAATGCTAGACGAATTTCGAATTCAGGGGGTCGAATAATCCACCCAAACAATATAATGAATTCAACATATCGAATAATGAACAAAAATATGAGTGAATCAAAGCAAACCGAAATTTTCAAACTTCTTCGGTTATCGGCGACAGATCGTTTCAGAGTAAACTCCGAAGACGCAATTCGAAGGAGGTCTCCGTCGATAGTTTTGGAAACTTCGGATAGCGCCTTACAAAATAAGACATATGTTATAATCGATAACTCCTAGATATTTTCATGATAAATACATGAAAATAACAAACTCCCTCAAATGCTTAAGAGTTACACATAACATGGGATCTGATCAATGTCCAACACCATTTGACTAATATCTTCGGACCCTTTCATGCAAAATTGGTTAAAATACGGGTCGTCTAGTTGTGATTCAGGCGTGTGTCTGTGAACTGTGCGCGCAATCATTTTATATAGCTTGAAACTTGGATAGCGTTCCTCTCCGGTTTTCTTGTATAATACATTTTTACCATTGTCGTCCATGCACCATCGATGAATAGTTTTTTGCAAATCATCCATTTCGCCGACCTTTACATCGACATCCATGATAAAATCGAAAATGGACGATCCAAGGCGACACAAATCAAAGCTATAATTTGCCTCAAGAATAGGACGCTTTTTATTTAAAAATGGTTCGATGTTATATTGGGTCGATGCATCTCCGTCGGGTGCAAAACTATCACTGCAAAACGTTTTACTTTGGTATTTATAAATACCGCGTCCAAAGTCGATAATTTTAAAAATGCGTCCGTATGTAGGAACCTTGTAAGATTTACCCGCGTATTTGTAATATAAAAATGGTTTGTCTGTCTTGGTATACATTATATTATTTGTGTGCAAATCGTTGTGTGTAAGATTAAATGCACGTTGATAAATCAATAGACTCATAATTACTTGAAACAGATAACTCGCACCATTCTCAATCGATATCTCGTCGTTCACAAATAACTCGTCCAATGTGCCGGCGCATTTTTCCATGCAAATCATCTGCACCGGAAAGTTGTTAATATATCCAAATACCTCCTCCTCTTCGGTATTTTCGTCGCTATCCTCGTCTTCATCATCGTCTTCACTATCTTCTTTTTCCTCGCTATCGTCTGTTTCTTCATCATCATCATCCTCATCATCGTCGTCATCTTCCGACGAACTATAATTAACATCACTATCTGACGACGAAGATTCAGAAGACGAAGACGGCGACGACGGATTTGAGCGTTTTGAATATATCATCTCCGCTTCCGCCGAACTCCTTTGACTAGCATCTTCGGAGCTCAATTCTAAAACCGTGCTTACATCTACGCTTTCATCTAATATGTCTATGTCTAATTCCGATAATATATCACATTCAATGTCCAAATTATCACCCTCGTTCACCGTTAACTTTTGTTTATTACGTCTAGAGCCCGCAATTTGATCCAATCCGTCGAAAACGTGCTCCGGATCTTCTATATAGAATAATTTACCAACGTTATTGTTAAAAAACGTCGAATTCCTTAAAAAGTCCAAATCGTCGGTTATACACACGCGAAACTTCTCTTGGACGCCAAGGTATGATCCATAATAATCAAGACCGTGATGAAAATTATGCGAATGTAACAATGTTGACGACAGATAAGTAAAAAACGAATCAACGTAGGCCGCGTTATGGCGACATAAAATCTTGCTAGATACGGATTCCTCGGTTGAGTCGAATTGAGGCATTGCCCGGATCTTGCTATCATCTATGTTATATTTACCAACCATGTATCGATATGGATCGAGTAGAGGTGAAAACTTAACAAAAACGTCTCGTTCTAATATTTGGCCTTTATTATGCGTCGCAACATGTTTTAAATCTTGGACATGGTATGGGTGATTCAATGCGATTGTATTATAATTCGAAGAGTTCATCTCAAAAAATTTGCGATATATGGGATTATATAATTGCAGATCTCGCATGCGATATGGGTTATAATCGTTCGGCGTTTGTTCGGATTCTACGAAGTCCGGATTTTGCCTATACTGTTCGCATAAAACCTCTAAATTTATTATGGCGGGTTTACAATAGGCGATTGACGGTTTATGCATATTTACAGAATGCTGACGTATAGGGTGTATAAATAGAATAATTGATAAATATAAACGTGAAGCGATCCATAGAGTAAGGCGAAGGAGTTAAAAGACGCCAGAGTTTATATTTCGTATTTTAAATCTCAAATGTTTAGTATACTACTTAATATGACGTTGGAACTAAAAAAATTTGATATGCGGTGGATCACATTTAAGCCAAATGAGAATAAAGGTCCGGTAATTGTGATGATTGGTCGTCGTGATACGGGTAAATCATTTCTTGTGCGAGATCTGTTATATCACCATCAAGACATACCAATCGGAACAGTTATATCCGGTACGGAAGCCGGTAACGGATTTTATGCACAGCATGTGCCTAAGCTCTTCATCCACGAAGAATATAACACGGTTCTTATCGAAAACGTGTTACGTCGACAAAAGGCCGTATTAAAACAAGTGAACAAAGATATTGAAACGCAGAAGAAATCCTCGATTGATCCGCGCGCATTTGTGATTTTAGATGATTGCTTATACGACCAAACATGGACGCGCGACAAAATGATGAGAATGTTATTTATGAACGGGCGTCACTGGAAAGTCATGCTCATTATCACGATGCAATATCCTTTAGGCATTCCGCCCAATTTACGAACAAATATCGATTATGTGTTCATTTTACGTGAACCGTATATGACTAATCGCAAACGTATTTGGGAAAACTATGCATCCATGTTTCCCACATTAGAGTCGTTTTCTTCCGTTATGGATCAAACGACCGAAAATTATGAATGTTTGGTCATTAATAATAACGCAAAATCGAATAAATTATACGACCAAATATTTTGGTATAAAGCCGAAACTCGCCCGGATTTCCGGCTTGGCTCAAAAGAGTTCTGGGAGATTTCAAAGGGGATGGACTCAGACAACGAGGGCGAAGCATATGATCCAAGCAAGGGTAAAAAACGTGCAGGGCAACAAATTAGTGTTAAGAAAACAAATACTAAATGGTAAATGGTAAACTTATTCGACTAGCGTCCGCGAAGTTCAATCGCTTACCTTCGCCTAGCGTCTCCGGTTCGCTCAAAATAATAAGCGCAATGGGTTAAATCCGTAACTAGTCTCAAGTCCTAAATGAGATAATCCATGAACACCGATTGCGATACCAAACAATAAAATCAAGAAAAGAGTATGATGCGAATCAAGTGCCCTTAATTTCGATGAATGCATAAATGCATACGCAATCGCAATCAGTAAAAATATACTATTAACAACGTGTGCATAAAACGACGGAGCTGTTAACACGAGGTTATTGTAGGACGTCGAATGATTCATTTAAATGATATAGTAATATCAGATAAAGGATTGAAATGAAATTCATTCAGCTATCATTTTAATAATTATGCCGCGGTTGTAAGTGTATCTACAAATTCGGATTCAATATTCGCAGCAGAGGTCTTTGTATCGGCATTCTTAATCAACTCGGCCTCGTGTGCGAGGCGATCGGTCTCATTCGAAACCTCGCGATCTGCGAAATTGATCGTGTCTCTAACACCCACCAAGTCTCCATTCGCATTCAATGTCTGGGTCAACACATTACCGGACTGTTCGGCCTTCTTGATATTATCGGCAATTGCCTTCTCCTTCGTCTCCTTCACGCGCTTGTCGAAGTTCTCCTTTGCCTTGATCTCGTTCTTAATCTTCTCCTGGTGAAGCTTGTTCAACTCCTCCTCCATGAACTCGACGCGACCAGTCTTGTATGCATTGGGATCCCACGGTAGCCATACGCCGACGGGTGCTACAAAAATATCGTGGTTGGGGTCCTTTTCGCGCAGCTTCTTGCAATGCTGCTCGGCCTCCTCCTGGGATGGGAAGTTACCGCGGTTTTTCAACCCGCGAACCGATGTCTGGAACGCATGTTCACGCTGGAACTTCTCGGTCAATTTATCCTCATTCTTGTCCAGAAACGTCTTGTAGTCATCAGATACAGACCCCTCCTTTAGACGTTCCTGTTCCTCCTTGCAAAACTCATTGTAATCCGACATTAGCTTCTCAAGATTCAAATTATATTTATAGGAAATAAAGTTCATAAAATCGCCAAATTTGGACATCGATTTGTTAAAATCCCATTGCTGAACGAATTCGGCAAACAGGTAAAGCTCGCGCTTTTCCAATATTTTATCGGGTGATAAAAACGACATGCAGGTAAATCTCTGTCCTGCAATTCCAGCATCCTCGTCTAATACATCAACATATCTCGGATTGGGCGTTCCATCATCGCGTGTTTTACGTTCAAGGCCAGACATTTAGCGAAACTATACAAATACAAGACGTTAACGTTTAAGTATTTTTTAGCATTAAAACTATATCATTAAGGTTATCCCGTTTATTTTTATTTTCGAGAGTTATAATATAATAGACACATGTCCGGAATGTTTGACTTTAGCGAACTCGTTAAGCGCGCCATCAAATACTTGATTGAAGGCCTCATGGTGGCCATTGCGGCCTACGCCATCCCCAAGCAATCCCTCAAGGTTGAGGAGGTCATTGTGATCGCATTGACTGCTGCTGCTACCTTTAGCGTTTTGGACGTATTTGTCCCAACAATGGCGTCCTCTGCACGTGGTGGTGCTGGTTTCGGTATAGGCGCGAACCTTGTGGGCTTCCCGGCCGGACTTTAACCCACCATAATATAATATAGGTTCGTAAAATGGACCCCATATTATACCAAGAACTCTGAAGACGCTAGTCGACGGAGTTTAGATTATAAAATACAATATAAACGTTTGATTAGTAATTCTTTATTCATGTCGCTTCCTACTGGTCTTGAGTTCCCCGCGTCCGCATCTGTTATTACAGATAGAACAGCACATATTTTATCCATTTACGACAAATGGTATAACGATCTCATCGGAAAACAGTTTCTCTCCAAATCGGAATATTTCCGCCATTTTGACTCAACTGAAGCATGGGATCTAGAATTGGAGTGTTTTGATTTTATGCAATACGTCCATCCCGATCATGCTGTCCGAGAAGCGTCAGTCGAATCATCTAAAAAAGTGGCCGAATTTGGTAACAAATGGTCGATGGATGTAGATGTATACAAGACCATACAATCATTTTATGATTCATTTGAAGACCAGCTTGTCGGCGAAGAATCGCTCTGTCTTACTCGCACATTGAACGCATATAAACATAAGGGCATTCATTTGGATGCGTCGACACGAAAACAGCTCGAGCCGATCAATCAAACCTTGACCGAATTAAACATCACATATGGGACCAATTTGAACGAATTAGATGATCACCTGTTTTTTTCCAAGGACGAACTACGCGGCGTCGACGACGATTTTATCGAATCGTTGG
>Ga0209442_1000405_pt1 | contig 25555 bp, 40 predicted proteins | sample LauGreSBDMM110DD_2_FD_187565 | JGI IMG/M metagenome (GOLD analysis project Ga0209442, IMG submission 187565) | Freshwater lake microbial communities from Lake Michigan, USA - Sp13.BD.MM110.DD (SPAdes) (version 2) | ecosystem: Environmental > Aquatic > Freshwater > Lake | place: Lake Michigan...
AAAACAAATTCAAGTGGTATTAAATGGCTAATTTTTCTCTAAAACGATTTCAAGCAGAAGTAAGACAACGAGGTCTTGCTAAACAAAACAGGTTTGAAATACTGTTTCCTATACCCGCAGGGTTACAACGAATATTTAAAGATATTCAAATTGTAAATATGTTCTGCGAATCTACAAGTTTGCCGCCTCAAAATATAAGCGTTAAAACTCAAAGAATTTATGGGCCTGTTTATCAGAGACCTGTTAGTGCGGATTACGGCGGAGAAGGTATAACTATGACCTTCTTATTAGATCAGCAAATGGATATTAAAGCATTATTTGATTCTTGGCTGGGAATCGTCGTTGATCCAAAACAATACTTTGTGCATTATCAAAACGATTACGTTGTACCTATCGAAATTAGACAACTTAACGAAAAAGATGAAGTAACATATTCTGCAGTGTTAGAAGATGCTTTTCCCAGAAACTACACATTGCTAGAATTGAATCATAGTTCCACAAATAGTTTTCATAAACTAAGCGTAACTTTTGTTTACAGAAGATGGGCACCCGTTCATAGAATATCAAATGGTATAAAATATTCTGATATTAAAGCTTCAATCACACCATTGGTGGGGACTGCACCTAATCCTGCATATGGTAACGAAATTGAACCAGGTTGGTATTCGTCATCAAGAGTGGATGCACCTAAACCACCAACTGAAGATAGTATAAATGGATTTGTATAATTAAACTGGAGAAATTATGTCATTACCTAAATTAGAAACCCCAACATATGAATTGATTCTGCCTTCTACCGGAGAAAAAATTAAATATAGACCATTCTTAGTTAAAGAATATAAAATACTTCTGACAGCTTTAGAATCCGATGGCGAGGAGATACATAGGATTATAACAGAGTTAGTTGATGTTTGTACATTCAATAAACTAAAGATAGACACACTACCAAATTTTGATATTGAATTAATTTTCTTAAATTTGAGAGCTAAGTCTGTAGGGGAAAGTACTAATCTAACATTACAATGTAATAATTGTGAAAACAAAATAAATTTTGAATTAGATATTACCAAGGCAGAAGTTAAAAAAGATCCTGCGCACACTACAAAGATATTGATATCCGATAAAATTGGATTGGAAATGCGTTATCCAAAATTTGACGAAATGATTATAATATATCAGAATTTTAAATCTGAAAGTGTTGTTGAACTTCTTTGCTCTTGTATCAAATCTGTTTATACTGACGAACAATTATATGATGATTATACCAAAGAAGAATTAGTAGAATTTGTTAATTCTTTTTCAAAGAATCAATTTGCAATGCTAGAACAATTCTTTGTCACTATGCCAAAAGTAGTACAGCATATTGAACAGGATTGTCCGGCATGCGGCGCCCATAACGAATTAAATCTGGAGGGCCTGCAGAATTTTTTCGTCTAACTCTTTCACACGAAGGTCTGGTTAACTATTATCAATTAAATTTTTCGCTTATTAATAATCACAATTATTCTTTATCCGAATTAGAAAATATGATTCCGTGGGAAAGAGATATTTACGTTACTATGTTAATAAATTATGTCAATGAACAAAATGAGAAACTCAAACACAAAAAAATCTAGGCAAATAAATGTTACCCCAAAACTCGTTAAGCAATTCTGATAGACAAATATTAGAAACAATAAAATCACAGAATACGCATCTTGATGCTCAGACTAGAGTGTTGCATACTTTATCTGATTCTATAATGAGCTTTAAACGAGATCAAAAGAAAGATTACAATTCTTTGCGTAATGATATAAAAACTATGCAAAGAGAGTTTTTTACTGGTAATGCAAAGGGAATGTCTGATATTAAAAAATATTTTGAGAAGACTAAAAACAATAGACCAGAAACCTCGTTCAATAAAGAAAAAGATACCGATAAAGGGTTCTTTAGAACCGCAATTAATAAGTTATTTGGGCCATCTAAGTATCAACAAAAGATGATGGATGAGATTTCGATGGTTAGAGAAATTTCTGAAATACAAGCAACAGACATTGGTTTTATTAAAAGACAATATGAAGAAGGGCCTCGCGCGCGAGAAAGAGAATTATTAGCACAAGCTATTGCTAGTAAATTAGATTTAAATGGCGGCGACAGTAGTAAGGGTATGTTGGGAATGTTGGGTGCTGGCCTTATAAGTGCTCTTGGTGGTATTTTAGGGAGTCTTGGTGGTATCTTAACTGCTGCAATTGCTGCAGGTTTTGCGATACTAAAAGGATTAATTGAAGCATTGTTAGGCAAGGGGTTGCCTGGGGGCGTGCCCGGTGGCGTACCTGAAGCCGACGACGCCGAAAGAAAAAAACAGGGAGGAAAACCTAGTGGACCTACACCTAGTGGACCTACACCTGGCGGACCCATACCTTCACCTGGCCCTGGAGGTTCTTATCCTAGATTGCCCGGACCCAACGTACCCCAATTGCCCGGGCCGGATAAAGCTGGCAACACAATAGAAGACAAAATGCGAGAAAGAGCCTCTCAAAGAGCAGGTGGAGTTAGCGATGCAAAAATCAAAGTCCCGGGTATACCTGGAAAGGTGCCTTTTCTAACGGCGTTGATGTCAAGATTGGCATTTGGTTTAACTCCTAGTAGTACACAAGGAAATCACGATGCTGAATTAGCAGATCTTCGAAAACAACAAGACACCGGTGCTTACCGCGGCATCCGAACAGAAGTTCCTGACACCGCCGCCGATGACGGATCCCATGATCGTCTAGAAAGTTTAAGACAACAAAGTCAAGAGACAGCTAAAAATGAAGAAGATATGAATAGTGCTTTGAAAAAAGTTATCGAAGGCTTAATAAATTTTGAAAATCAAGTAGAAGAAGTTGCTGAGGCTTTTGGCAAAGGTGTAATGGAATCAGCAATACCTATGTTGGATAAACTTGGAGAAATTAATTTATCTAATGGGCAGTCTATAAATTTATTGCCAAATTTAGGAACATCCACCGCTGAAGTATTAGAAGGAATGTATCAAGAAACAAAAGATCTTGCCAAAGCAGGAATGGCGGCGACAAGCCCTATTATCAATAATATAGTAAATCAAATGACGCCAACCAGTCCAGTCTCAATACCAATGGTTGCAGCGACTGCCGTTGCTGCCGGTGCAGGTTTATCAGCTATACATCGCTATCGCAACGGGCGCAGATTGAGATAGGAATAGGGCCACGAAGGCCCTATTGGTAATTAGTATTAACTAATCAATCTTCAGCTAATTTAGCGAAGTAGGATAAAGACTCATCGTCATTATCAAAGTCGATATCTTTAGGAGGCGCTTTAACTGGCGCCTTTTCTACGACTGGTCGAGTTGCTTTCGGTGCTGATTCAATCTGTTCGTTTAAGTCAGTTTCGTCGGCGCGCTTGCCTGGTGCAGTACCACCTGCCAGTCCCATGACCATAACAAATTTCTTTTTCAATTCGTCATAAGATTTAAAGTGCTTCTCATCTAAGAACTGTGTCAAAGAATGTTGCTTGCCCCAAATGCTCTCGATGATAGAATCATCTTCAGAGATAGCGCTTGCAGCTTCGAACTCAGACTTATCATAATTACGATAGCCTTCAACATTGCGAATCTTCAACTTGAAGTTTGCGCCTGTATCAAAGTCAAATACATTGATTGGCTTTTCGTCTTGAAACTGAGGCTCAGCCATATCTTTAATTTTATCAAAGATTTTCTTACCGAATTTATAAAGGAATACTTTACCTTCATTTTCGGGATGTGCTGGGTCTTTAATTACCAAGATGTTAGTAATATAACTTAGCTTGCGCTTTTGTTTACGAGCAATTTCTTTATTTGCTTCTGAACCCGAATTCCAGAGTTCTGTGTTGAACTCAGAAACAGGATCTGCTTTGCCTAGTGTGGTCAAAGAATTCTCGATGTACCATTTACCACCTGGGCCTTGGAATCCGTGATTCCAAACGCGGACCCAAGGTAGATCTTCGCCTTGAGGTGTTGGCAAGAATCGAATAACAGCATAGCCGTTACCTGCCTTGTCTACTTCCGGAGACCAGTAACGATCATCCGCGCCTCGAGATTCCGATTGGGGGTTTGCGATCTTTTCTACCTCTTTCATGAGGCTGTCAAATCCGCCGCGGGATTTTCTAAGATCTGATAGTGAGTTGATTGCCATAATATTTCCTTCTTGTATTTACGGTGTATAAAAGTATGTTTGTATTAACGTCGTTTGATTTTAATATAATTCGCATATTCATAATAAAAGTCATCTTCGGCATCATCTGTTTTTTTAGATGATGCTATATTATATATAAGTTTCTTATGCTTGTCAATAGCACTTTTCTTAGATATATTCTTTATTTTGTCTTCTCGATAGTCATAATCCGAAGACGAGTTTCTTTTTTTACTATTCATTTTAAAAATTGAGGTCCTTTTACCTTTATGGTTCTTCATTCTTATTTGAATGAACTACAATGTACGGCCATTGAGAGATTTTCTTTGTAATCTCCGCTTGGTTGTACGCTAACTTCATTAAATATCTCTGTGTCTCTTTTATAGACTCAATTGAATTGCCTAATAATTCTCGAGTAACCAATAATTCTTTTTCAAGAGTTTGAATCTTCTGTGTTGTTATGTCCAACTCTTCGTCTAAATATTGCATCGAATTTTTCCCTATCAAACTTTAAAAACGGTTTGTATTTTCTAATTAGCCTTGAGATATCTGGCCACATAATTTTGTCTTGTATTTCAGAGTCAAATGTGTCTAGATACGGGCGTATTTTTTCGAGAATAACTAGAGTCTCTAAACTGATAGTTTTTCTAAGAAATGCTTTTATTATATATGGATGATATGCTTTTGTGATTTTGAAGGAATCTTCGAAAGTTAGCCCTTCTGTGTCTAATTCTTCAATCAATCTGTCAATATCGTTAGTAAAGATGTATGTTAAACTCTCTACTCGTTTTTTCCAATCTGTATATCTTTGGTTTGCTTCTGAGTCAAACATCCCTCCCCAGCGATCGCCAGACACAAAGTTTGCTATTAAGAAGTTCGCTACTTCTTCGTCAGAGTAGGTTTTGGAAACCTTTTTAATAGAGAACAAATCTTTTCTTTTCGCAAAAGCCTGACGACTTGCTCTTACTCTTCCGCGCTGTTGAATCGCATCATAATTTTCTGTAGTGAAATGTAACTTTAATGCCAAGTACATTTTATACACTGAATATTCGTCCATAATCACAATGGTAATTTTCCCCGCTTTTTAAAATAGTTCTGATCTTCAGCTTCTGATTGAATCTTATCTTTTAGAGACTGATTAATCAATTTAGACACAGACTCAATGTCAATGTCTACTTCATTACAATACTGTATAACAGCATCCATATAACCTATCTTTTCTCGAAACACTCGTTCTTCTATGTGTAGTGAAAACTCATTAGGTGATCTAAATTTTTTAGTAATAATTAAACTATCAGTTAAAATATATTGTACTTCTTCGTTCATTGTGTTTCTTTATAATTGTCTTTGAATCTACATCTATATTATAAAGGTAATAGTTTGTATTGTCAATAGCTGTAGATGTTAGTTGTTCAAAGTTCTGGAAACAGACAATCTTGAATAAACACTTTAACATCTTCTTCACTAAGTCCCAAACTAACCATGACTTTGGGAGTATGTGGGTTTTGTTTTTGATTCTCACAGTAATAGTTTTGTGATTCTGTAGTATCGTTATTGTTGGCAGTATTATTAGTTTCAGCTACAGTTTCTAGGTAATGATTTATTAGGATATGTGCTAGGCTTGTGAGTTGTTTTAGTTCATTTTCATCACTTACGTTGCCAGCAGCCACCATGTGTTCGCTAAAAATACGTTCGGCCCACTCGGGTAGTTTGCGTTTTTTATTCCACTCATACTTACCAACTTCATTACCAAAGTATTCAATCATGGGATGTTCTATATCGCCTGCTGGGCTATAGTCAATAAAGCAACCTGTGATTTTATTTTTACCTGCTATAACATCAAAACCAAAGATAGGCGCAGAATTATGTGTATGTGGAAAAATGCAACAATGCATCATCCAGAGCCCCTTTGTCTCGCGGGCATCTACAACATCTATGTGTGCTCTTCGATACCGGCTACTAGTCCATACTTTGTTTACCCATCCTGGTTGATTAAACCGTTTCATAGCCGGTTCGTTAACAATACTACCAGTTGCATAAAATTGTGACTCGAGGTATTGCTCTATCTTAATCAACGTATCCCAGACATTACTCATTGTAATCTTTCAACATATTAATATTGTGAGTAAACGCAACATTTGATTCTTCAGCTAATGATACATCTAGTTTTTGTCTTACGTTTGCAATTAATTGTGGTAAATTTTCAAACTGATACATTCTATTACTACCTGGCAATAATTTAGCCAGCATTTGTCCGCCGAACATATCTCCCATGTGTCTAACATATACATGAGCCAATATTTTAGTTGCATCGTCTTTAATTGTTTCTAGATAATTAATATAATTGATTGTTGAAGTATTTAACTTGCCACTAGATGCAGCATCACCTATTAATTCGTAATAATCTAATTCAATTGCTTTTGCTCGTTTAATATTGTCTATACCTTTAAACACACCTAGACGTGTGCCATGCCACTCTAAATTTTGATAAAGTACTAGCAATTGATACAAATAGTCAATATATTTGTTTCTATCAACTTGACCTCTAAAAATTGATTTAATAAAAGGTTGCTCTTCAGCCTCCTTGTGCTTTTCTAAAGTTAATTCTTTTAATGTACTCATGCTCCACCTCTCCCGCCACCAGCTGGTGGCATTCCTATATATGGTCTATGATCAAATTTATAATCTCTATAATTGCCAAACTTATCTACATAATGTAGAAATGCTTGTGTTTGTCTCTCACCTTTATATTCATCTCGCCAATGAGGTAGAATATCTCCCTTATATACAATAAGATCGCCTGGGTTTAATGAGATTGGAAAACGATCGCCTTTTAAGTTATCAAACCATATTTCCCAAGGTTCTGGATCTACAGATATATTGATAGTAGTTGAAAATTCGCAACTTCGTCTATCAGTATGAACCGCCATCGTTGCACCAGTATAATATATTCTAGCATATGTATAAGTATTATAAAGTTTTTTGTCTACTACTTTTTCTATTAGTGGTAATAATTGTATACTCAATGCTTCAAAACAAGCTGGAGAATAATAAGCAAAACTTTTTGTTACTTGTGGATCCCCGAACATAAATTTGTTTTCTTCACTTTGTCCACCTTTTATATAAGTTAATTTTTTCAGTAGCTCAAATTCTAAATCTAGATGTTGCAATAATTGAGGTTCAATCGCGCCTCTGACAACTTCATATAGATTGTCTTTAAATGACATATTATTCCTTAATAAAAAAAGTAGGTTATTCTGTTACGAGGAAACCTACCAAAACCCTAAGCAGTGTTTAGGCTGCTAAAGCGAACTGTTCGTCGTTTGCATTTACGTTTTTTGCTTCTTCGGCCGAGTTACCTCAACCCTGCGGGTTTCACATTCCCGAGCTGTCCACTCATTTACTTGTTGCCCTGTCGAAACTATGCAGGCCCATCAAAAACATTCTTATTCTCCATACCTTCTCAGGGATCAATCTGAGGTCTTACTTCATAGAATCTGCGTCCAGTTTAGAATGTTTTTGGTGGACCTGGGGGGATTCGCACCCCCGTCCAGAACACTTTTCTCTTTGCTTCATACAGCAATAACTTACATTATATATTAGTTAAATCATCAATATGCACATAACCATCAACTTTTAAATTTGGATCACTAACACACTCTAACAACACATGTCTTTTGTCAACATCGTCAGGATGAAAGTGTTTAACAACAAATTCATGTCCTCGATAATTGTCATAAAAAGGTTTGAAAGGTGGCCTATAAACCTTATCTAAAAATTTAAATTTTTGTGATAACATATTATATATTGTCTAGAATTGAAAATCTATTATATAGTTGATCTTTTATTATACTAGATCAACTTCCATTTCTTATATTCTGCTCGTAGCTCTTTGAATCCATCAATCCACTTGTTTCGTTTTTCTACGAATACTAATGGCTTTTCATCATCTACTGCTATGAGCACTACTAATTGTGGTACTGGTATTTTGGTCATCTCTTCGAACGCAACAGCGTACGCCGCGCATTGCATAAAATAATCATGAATATCGTTATGATGTTTTATTCGTTTAGATGTTTTAAAATCTATTACTGACATTTTACCATTGTATTCACCTATACAATCTACAGTTCCTGCAACTTCTAAATGATCTGAATACAATGGTTGTTCCAAAGCATGAATGTTGTCAATGCTATGAAGTACTGGTTTCATATTTTGCCACATTTCAACATCAAACATATTTGGAACGATTTCTTTATTTAAAAGATATTGTTCGCATAAGCTATGAATACGTGTTCCGCGGCCTGCTGCCTTGTTAGATATTTTGTTTGCTTCTTCTTCACCTACTCTTTTACGCCATTCTATAATTGCTTGTTTTTTAAGCAATCCGGTGACAGTAGTTACCGATGGGTATGCTTTACCCGATGGTGTTTCATAAACACGGCTACCGTTATCATCAGTAACTCGTTTTAGTTTGGGAAACGGAAGTTGTACATGATTAAACATAAGGTTTTAGATTTGGAGGTTTCCATCCTTCGGGTTTCAATATTTTACCATCTTCACGTCGAATTACTTTACCAGTTTTATTGTCAATTTTATGTAAATTGCTATCAGCAACTTCTGTCCAAGCGCCTCTAACATCAAAACCTTTCATGTAACAATAACCTAAAATAACCCAGATCATATCCATACAAGCATCTAATTGTTCTACGTCGTCACGCATAACTAATGCTTGACAAAATTCATCATATTCTTCAGCAATCAACCCGCGATATAACTGAGCATTTTCTTCACAAGGTTTTTGTTCGCACGCATTCAAAAACACTGCCACATCAAGTATCATTGACATAATTTACCTTTATTAACCAGCCAAAATTTCTAAATTGTGCTCGTAATGTTTTTTACGATCTTCTAATCCTATTGTACCACCATTGATCCGCTTTGTCAATAACAATATATCCTTATTGTCTGCAATGGCATTCAATTTGTTTTTTGCCCAAAACCAACAAGCAGATTCAATAGCGCCGTCCATTGTTTCGCAATAATGGACAACATCTTCTAATGTCAATCCAATAGAGTTGCCAAATGCTTGGTAATTTAACTTACCTGTAAGTTGAATAGCACCACGGCCTCTGTGTGCGTAACCGTCTCCCGATGCTTCAGGTCCGTTACCCATTCTATTTGCATAAATTCTGTTTGCAATCTTTTCAGGTTTGCGCTCATATTCTTTTGCCAATGCCTCTGTCGGAAAATACTTTTTAAATAATCCCAACAACCCTTTAGCACCATAATTTAAATTTTCTTGTAGTACAGTAAAGTCTAAAGACTCATGCCCACATTGTGCTAAAAATGCAGCAACTCTTTCAACAGTTGTTATCTCATATTTAGGTAAAACATTTTCAAGTGCCTCAAACAAAACATCTATGTTTTTGTTTCTTGTTAAACACTGCTGTAACTTTTCTTCAGTAAACTCAAACTCAAAACTCATTTTATTCTCCTTATACTTCTATATAGTTTCTATCTTTAGTAAACCAAATTGGCATTGTATATCTAGTACCAACAACTGTACTAACGGCGTGACTATATTCTATGCCGGCGGGATATAATGCTAATTTGCCCTTCACAGGTTTGATAAAATGCGGACCGTGTCCTGGAAAAAATGTTTCGCCTCCGGCAAAATCATCGTTCAAATATAATACTCCGGAATAATTTCTCCAAGAACAGAAATTCGGTTCACCTTCTTGATCGCAGTTGTCTGCGTGTAAAATCATCCCAGAGCCGCTTTCCCAAGAAACCAAATCTGTGTAATCTGGATATAGATACTCTTCATTGAATACTTTTTTTGCTACGGCTGTTGCATCAAACTTAAATGCATTAACCCAGCGTTTAATTGTATAATCTTGAATATTGCTGTAATCTATAGTTTTACCGTTGAATAATCTATTGCGACCACTTACGTTCATCTTTGGTCTCGTGCTAAACCAAGCAACTATTGTGTCGCATAAATCGTCCGGCAAAAAGTTCTCAAATTCATAGATTTGGTTGTCTCTCATTTTAACTCCTAATTTGTTTCATATTTATTTTCATATTCTAGTCTCGCTAATATATATTCCTTAACTATAGAAGATCTTACAATGTCTCCGGTGCCAAATTCAAAAGTCTTAAAACTTGGCATCATGTCTGCAATCGTCATAAATTTCTTTAATCCAGACATATCGGTTTTTTTGTATAAATCGGTTTGTCTAAAGTCACCGCAAAATATAATCTTTGACCGTTGCCCTACTCTGGTCATTATGGAATTCAATTCCATATCCGTCATATTTTGACATTCATCTACAAGTATAATAGAATTACTTAAAGTAATACCCCTAACAAAAGAGGTTATTATAAATTGAACTGCTTTCTGTTCAACAAGTCTTGAGTATGCATCTGGTCTGTCAAATAAATCTTGACAAATTTCTACATAAGGTGCGGTATATACTTCTGTTTTTTCTTTTTCGTCTCCAGGCAGATGCCCTATTTCCCTGCTAGGTACTGCGGATCTAACTATTACTATCCTTTGGTAATTGTTTCGTTTATCTAAAACTTCATCTAATGCATGATATAAAGCTATGTATGTTTTACCCGTTCCCGCAACTCCGTGTAGTAAAGAAACTTTCGATTTTTCATATGCATCAAAAAAACCTCTCTGATTGTCAGTTAATGGCTTAATGGTCTTCATATCCGATAAACATAACTTTAACTTATTATTGGTTATTGTAAGCTGAGGTGTTTGATTATTTTGAATCTGAAGATTAGTTCTTGTTTTTGCCATGTGCGTCCTCTTTGGATAGTACGAAATGAGGCCAATTTTTAAGGATTGTCCTCCCGATTTTTAAAGTGGGATTTTAGCATCATATATGTTAGCGTCTGCTCAATTTATCTGAAAGATTAGCTTGACGACCATTAGTCGAATTGATCTTAGATAAAACTTCCCTAAATCCGTTGTCTATGGTTCGTACGCCTAAACGGACAGGGTCGCCGAAAGGAATCGGCGTAGTATGGTGTGATTCGTATTTGGTAGAATTGCAGGTAGGACAATGTTGATTCTCCATCTCCGCAATTCGACACATAACTTCAAAAATGTTTGAGCACTCAGAACATTTGAAATCGTAAAATGGCATTAATTGGCTCCTAATACATTATATATTAAATTGTAACTTTTAAATCGGCAGGGGTAATTGATTCTATTATATTTGTCAGCGATTGATCAAATGTATATGTAGGAGTCCATCCTAGATCGTTTCCTATATTATTTATGCTAGGAACACGACTTGTAACGTCTTGATATCCTGCCCCGTAAAATTCTCCGCTAGATTTTACACTAATTGAAGCCTTCTGTTTAGTTAATCCCGCATCTTCTAATTGGTTAATTACTTTTAAAGCAACTTCCCTAACAGATATATTGTTCCATGGATTACCTACATTATAAATTTTACCATTAGCTTTTTCTTCATTTAAAAGAATTTCTTTCAACGCACCCACGCCATCTCTAACATCTGTAAAGCATCGTTTCTGATGACCACCATCAACTAGTGTTACTTCACCTTTGTATAATGCATCACCAATTAATTGAGTAATTAATCGTGAAGAGCCTTCGGATGTTGCTTCTAATGTATCAAGATATGGGCCTACCCAATTAAATGGTCTGAATAAAGTAAAGCGGAAAGAATCTCTCTGATTCATTGCAAAGATTACTCGATCAAGCAATTGCTTAGAGCAAGCATAGATCCAACGAGAATATTTAATAGGACCATATACCAAATCAGATGTTTCTTCGTCAAACGGTGCTTCGCCCTTACCATATACTTCTGAAGTAGACGGGAATATAACACGCTTACCTAATTTCTGTGCTAATTTAATTACGCGAAGATTTTCTTCAAAGTCTAATTCAAACACTCGCATTGGTTGTTCTACATATAACTTAGGTGTAGCAATGGCAACAAACGGCAATAGAACATCGCAATCTTCAATTAGCCCGTCAATGATTCCATGATCTTCCATAATGTTTAGTTGATGGAATTCAAAGCGATTATCTTGCGGTAACATATCGGTACGTGTTTTATATTTGTCAACACCTACAATTTTCACATCACTAAAACGAGCATCCGCTAAAATGGAATTGCTTAAGTGATAACCGATAAATCCATCGGATCCTAAAATTAAAATTTTCATCATAACCTTTCAAGTCTTAATTTTTTTTCATTAGAAACAATCTCATTAATCATTTTGCTCACGGTGTCTTCACCATGCGAGGACATAATAATTTTTTGTTTGTCTCTTTTACTTTTCATTGTCATACTGTTCATAGCTTTTGTAATAATAAACTCGCCAGTATATAACTCTGTTTCTATTTGTATTTTCAATTTTCTTTGAAATTGCTTTGATGTATTTACTGTAGAAACATCATCTATAATATATTCACCGTATTCATTATGATATATTTCAACATTTTTATTTTTTAGATATGAGTCTAAAGACGCAATGTGGTAAAGATATTCAGAAACATTATCTTGTTCAATACCCCAATTATAATTGCATTTTATAATTTTGTCAACATCTAAACCAGATGTTAATTGGTCAAAAATTATAGAATATCTATGTTGCGATAAAATATGTGTTGGTATGCCTTTAACAATAACAGATGCTTCTTGTTTTTCGGCACTATTAGAAAATCCTTTTTCCACATATATCTTACTAGGTCGCAACTCTAAACAATCTTTAAGATCACTTAGATGTTTGTCTGTTGCAGATGCGATGTAGACAGGAAATCCCCGATAAGAGGACTTTTTAATGTCCTCTCGGGAATATGTATTCTCTGATTTTTTACTACCAACATAAATGGGTGTAATTCTATGTCTCAATAATTTAGAGCCTAAAACTCCTGCCCATTTACCGGTGCCATATATTATTGCATGCAGAGTATTTCTCCTCGATGACCTCTGCTTACCAATTTAGCTTTAATGTCATCAAATACGTTCCACGCTACAACCAAAACAAGCGCATCCTTATCCAAATCCTCTGGACTAGTAATTAACTTATCCGTTCCCGGGAAATAATAGCCTTGTTTTAATTCATTGTCGTCAACTACACCTGTTAGTTTCGAATTGACTAGGTGTAGCGTGTATAATGATGTTACTGCTTTTGCAGCTGCACCGTAAGCAACAAATGGTCTATCATTTAATAAAGCTTTCATTCGATCTTCACGATCAGAAATATATTGCTCTACATCCTTTTTAGTTTGTTCCCAATCAACATTAGGTTTTTCAACATTAGATAAACCGACTAATTTTCTAGCATAAATTCTAAAACTAATGCCGTGTGTGTTAACTTCGATGTGTTTTTCTACGATTAATCCAGCTCGTTCTAAAAGTTTCGAGAATGAGTAGGGTGAATAGTAATCGATGTGTTCGTGATAAACATTGTCTAAGAACTTGCCGCTTAGAATACCCGACTGGTCACCACACTCTACAACTAATACACCACCTGGTCGTAAAGCATTTGAAATAGCTTTAACAACATCTAGTGTGTCCGGAATATGTGCAAGAACATTATTTGCTAAGATAAAATCGAAGTTGTTTTCCCATGCTTGTTTTTTAACTAAAGATGTAGTAAAGAAATCTGTAATTACAGGAATATTTTTACTAGTATGTTCTTCAATTAAGAATTCAGATGGTTCAACGCCAACAACTTCCATGCCATATTTATCTTTAAATTGTTGTAACAAATAGCCATCATTGCTACCAATCTCAAGAACTTTACTTGCACTGCCGGCGCCATACCTTGTACAAACATTTTCAGCATAGCTTTCAAAGTGTTTTCTAAATGAGGCTGATACTCCAGATTTATACTTGTATGTTGAAAATACATGATCAGGGTCTGGAGCAGATGCTAATTGCATATGACCACAATCAGAACAACGATTTAGTTCTAAAGGGTGTCTATAAAAGTCTGGTTCTGAAAAAAGAGCATTGGCTACCGGAGAATTCGGTAATGCTAACCAATGCTTTAGATCACTACTGCCGCAACAACGGCAAACATCATACTTCAACATACTGTTCATGCAACGGTGCAATTTTTACAATATCCTCATCGTATGAGGTTGCATCTCGTTTGTGTTCTGAGATAACTACCATGATAGAATCAGTTTCAAATACCATCTCATGGTCAATCATAGGACCTGTCTTAAACATATCCCCTTTGCTATAATGCTCACGATGGATTTTTGTCTCGCCATGATTGCGCCAATAGAACATCATATCGCCTGTTACTAGATAGCAGGTGTGTGTGTCTGTTTTATGATAGTGATTTGCACGGAGTGCGCCTGGCTTAGACCAAATCATTTGTACATTAGCGTCGCCGTGTGTAAGTGGAAGGATTGTGCCTCGGCCGTCTGTAAAGCCTTGTTCAACCGGTACTCGATGTGTTTCTGTCATAATTGCCTTTCAATTAAATTCATACCAATATGGTATAGTTCTTTTTTTCCAATTCGCTAAATGCTTTTTAGCACCTACATAATAATTTATATACGATTGTATTGAGTTATTTTTAACTCTATATTCTTCTGGCATTGCAGGTGTAGGTTCAGTAAATCCTACACCTTTAGGTATATGTGTTGGGGGCGTGGACAATGCGTCAATTAATCGCGCAGTAGCGTGTATTCTACCATAACGATAAGTATATTCGTCTAATACTGCTATGAATAGTTTATACAACCATTCATAATTTTCATAAGAATGTCTCACCCAAATTGCTGATGGATGGTTGATATGAGTAGCCCGATAAAGCACAGCATCGCGGCTATCAGAGAGTATATACGAGGTTCGTTGTCTGCCAGTTGCAGATCCCCTATCAATATTAGGGAAACCATCAATAAACCTGTGAGCAGTAGAAAGTAATTGAGCATATTCGAGAATCATTTTTACAACGTGTTTGTCGTTGTGTAGTTCGGCACAAATTGTTGGATCATTATGTAGATAAAATATATTCATAAAGTTTCTATAGATTTCAATATATCCGCAATGATTTGTCTAGACTTAGTTGAAAGTAAACTAGAGGATTTTGCTTCAACCAAAGCCTTGATAACAGTCACAGGATCATATGATTCTAAATTTTTATCAGTGACTTTTTCAGGAAGATTACCAAAAACATTTAAAGCAATAACTGTCAAAAGAATCTCATCCTCAGTATAGAGGGGTATTTTATACCCGTTAAATAAAGTTCGTCTCTCTGGAAATCTGTAAATCTTTGCGATCATTTAAATCACCTCTGTTTTTTATTTATGCTTATTTTACAGATTTACTTGCCTCTGCTGTACTTTTATCTTCACGTAATTCAATAAATCTAGGTAAGAACAAACTCTCACTTTCACCAGATCTTTCTTTAATGCGTGCATTATAACGTACAGTAATAATTTTTCCTATTACTTTTTTGTCAAACTCTGCTCGTTGTTCATCCGAATAACCAGATCCAACATTAACACGAATAACACCGTCACTTGTTTCACATACTAGTGCGCCCAAGCGACCTTTGTTTTTACCTGTGCCTTCTTCCCAGTCTACCACCATTAGATCACATTCAAGTTCTCCCTTGAACTTAATTTGATCTTTAGATCTGCGATCTTCCCAAATACCTGTTTTGGATTTTAGAATAGTACCTTCTTGACCTTCTGCTAGGAACTTCTCAAAGATTTTTTGTGCTTCATATAAATTGTCTACTTGCTTAGTCCACACCAAATCCACATAATGTCTAAATTGGTCAAAATTAGATTTAACGTGTGAAATGCAATTATTGAGTTTACCCAATCTAACATTGTATGGCTCTTTATCAATACCTTGTTTAAATGAAGCATAAGGAATAGCATCCCATAATGTAGCTCGTACATTTTCTGCTTCAGTCTGACTCATTGTACCTTTAATTGCTTTAGATAAAATGCCATTACCTGTTTGACGATTAACTGGCTTGCCTGCATAATCTGCAACTAACAATTCACCGTCGAACACCATGTCGTCTTTATAGAATTCCGCCATCTTAATAAATGGTATCGGGAATGATGGATTAGGAATAGTTAATTCTTTACCATTGCGTGATCTAAACTCTACTACACCGCCTTTGACGATTGCGTTGAATCGCATTCCATCGAGTTTAAGTTGACAAAGCGCAGGGAGCGGGATTTTGTCGACGAGCTTTTGGTCGTATCCAGAAGCCAACATAACCGGGTATGTCGAGATAATACCGGGCCAAATTTTATTGGCTGTGGCTTCGGAGACTCCGCAACGGAGGTCTTTTGCAATAACACGCTCAATGATTTTTGCATTTTCTTTACTCAAGTTAGATAGAACATTACGTAGATGTGAAATAGCATTATTGCCTGTTACTGTTCGACTAGACAGTAGTGATAAATCATCTAATGCCTGTTCCAAAGTTTTGCTCTCTGGAACAAAATCGTAACTTGGAATTTTTCTAATATAGAATTGAATGAACGGATCAAGTGCAAGATAGAAAACGCGTTTAAGCGTTTCGTTATTTTTGTTCTTGACAAGAATTGCTTCTTTAGCTAGACGGGAATTGTCATTTGATAATTGTTCAAATATATTATAGATCATACTCATTTTTTCTCCTTAACAATACTATTATAACACCTTACTAAAAAGGTGTCAAGCATTATATGGGATAAATGGATTAAATTGTGGATTAATTGAAAAAGAAACCTTATATTTTGGTTCATTAGCAATCAACGTCTTTTTAATCTCTTCGATTTTCTCCAAACTAGCATAAACGCCTACAATATTTTTTCGTTTTACACGATTAATATTATCTAAATACTTAGCTTCGAGAATAAATTGGTTGAACATATTAAGCAGTTTCTTTAGCCATTGTAGTGGTGTTAGTAATAGCTTGATACATTGATTCAAACTCTTCGTGTTCCTCTAGCTCAAGACTAAAGTTTTGTTTGTGATAAACTCGCGCCATACGACGGAATGTCTTTTTAGACAATAGTTGTTTCTCACAAATTTCATTGATAGCTTCTCGAATAAATTCGCGTTCACCTTCGATGCGAGTCATCGATGAACTAACTTCTTTCATGCAATCTAAAATTGCTTTACGATCAGCTGGGCTGGATGGGATTGTCATAATTAAATTTTCCTTTCAATATCATCTTCAATACAATTATCGCCATACTGGATTTCGATAATTTTCAATGGGCTACTAGCTTCATTACAAAGCTGATGCCACTCTGTTTTGCTAATATGTAGACTTTCAAATTTTTGGTAAGTCCCTACTAGCTCAACGTCTGTGCTACGATTTAAACTATAAACCGAAGCTGTTCCCTCTGCAACGAACCAATGTTCTGCTCGATCTTTATGTCGTTGCATGCTTAAACATTTACCAGGATCAACAGTAAGTTCTTTTAACTTAACTTCTTGACCTTGTTCGTGTAGTACTCGATAATAACCCCAAACTCTATCTGTTTTCGGGGACTTCCATTCTTGAAGAATCCAAGAGCTAGAATTCATTTTGTTTTCGCCACCTACACCAAATAAAAATTCTAGATTTTTATCTTGAATATTCATTTCTGGAATATTTTCTTTTGTACGGTCTCCACCATTAGCAAAAATAATTTTATCGTTAGGATATAACATTCTAACATTTCTAATGGCTTCTTTTGCACTACCATCGTCATCATTAAATAGAATGCATTTGTCAACCATTGCTAAATTTTGAACGATTGATGTTCTTTCAGTAATAGGCATAAACGGTGTGCCTTTTTTACGCTTTAACCAACTGTCAGAGTTTACACCCACAACTAACAAATCACCTAATTTTTTAGCTGCTTTAAAATATTCGATATGCCCAGAATGAATTGGATCGAATCCCCCTGTTACTAAAACTATTGTTTTCATTAGCGCCTCATGCTTGAAATAGATTTTGCTTCGTCATCACTAAAGATGGGTACAGCATTACTTTTGTGCATAGTACCAATACCGATAATGTTAGTACCAGTATACCGAGGAATATCCTTGGTATGAAGTGCACCACTATGACCGGTGTCCAAACTCTTAATGTGATTGCTTGTTTGTCTGCCTGCAGGAGCAGATAAAGTATATGATAAAGACTCGAATGTCTTTTCTACTTTTTTCTTTTGAATTGCTTGCCCGTGTTGAGCAAGTACTTGTTGCCAGCTGTCGTCAAGATCACGAGCACGCTTTGCCTCTTCAGCAGAGCGGTACTTGTGTTTGCCTTTTTTCTTACCGGTTGTAGATAACCAGGGCCCAACAATATGCATTGTCATAAAAACTCCATTACGAATAATTAATTATAACATCTTTAGACGATGTTGTCAAGTCTTATCAAAAGCCCTAAATTTATGTTCAAGAAACATTCTACTATCGTGATTTGGATCGTCGGGGATTGTTCCTTGATCTGACCATTGTTCTTTTGGCACAGAAACTGGTTTTTCTTTGAACCAGGTCAGGATGCGTTCAAAGAATCCATCTTTTTTACCTTCGGTTCCCCCAACGGAGGAATAATTGGTTTATTGGGTAGTAAACCAGGAAACGCTTCTCGTATCAAATCTTCTTTTAATGATTTGTATTTAGTTTGTAGCTTTCTGTCTTTAGCTAGACATACTGCTTCAGCTTCCGTCCAATGAATACCTTCGAGCAATTGAATAAACAACTGTTCTTTTCTGCCCCTAGTCAAATTAATATCATCTTGTAACCAAATATAGAAACGTCTAAATTCTACAAAAAGATTTGACTCAGAATATCCTGCTGGTATAGCTGTATCCTTTTTGTAAGGAGGTTCACCTTCGGGCAAATTCATTTTAACATTTGGATCAAAATTAATTTGCAACATTCCTTTTAGGATAGGATGGTCATATGCTCTTAGTGTTTTAATCTTGGCTTCTTTGGAACCAGCTTTTTCAACTTCATCAAAAATTTGTGGGATAGATGTTTTCACTTTAAAATTCCTCTATAACTTCTAGCATGTTCTTCATTTTATGTTCAACAAAGAAATTTAGTAATTGACTTTTATCTTTTGTTGGCTTATTGGTATAAGTATTTATAATTGATTCTTTGATTGAAGTTGGGATACAATCAAAGCTAACCAATTTGCGATTTCGCTCATAGTTTTGTTTAAATTCGGGATCCTGTGGCATAGCATCAAAATCTTTATACCAAACATCTACTTTATCTTGCCTAATAGCTTTTTGTCTTGTGCCTGTTACAATACTATCATCAGCAGAAAGAACATTAGGAACACCGTCACCTTTGTCTCCTCGAATAATGTGTTCAAACAGATATTTTTCTGGACTGATATCTGATTTTACATATTTCTTTTGAATGGGGGAAAACTGTTTAACATTATCATATTTTTGTAATTGTATGAAGTCGTGATCTCCGGATAATACTAAGAATGGTTTTGGTTCTGAAAATAATACATTATTGGTATCATTCGTCTGTGACCATTCTGCTAATACTGCAATTACGTCATCTGCTTCTGCACCATCAACATTAATTACTTTATATGGGAAGAATATATCAATCTCACTCCTGATAAGATTCAATGCTTCAAAGATTTGTTTCCAATCCAATCCAGACGCTTCACGAGCTTTTTTCCTACCTGCCTTGTAGAACTTAAATGCTTCTCTGCGCCAGTAGTTTTGATTGTCACACGCAATAACAATCTCACCAAATTCTTTACCGAATTTTTGTTTATAGCTTCTAATAGAATTTAGAATCATATGACGTAGAAGTGGTACTTGCACCTCGATGTCATTGCGGCTACCGATCTCCATCATAAGATTAGAGATGGCTGTTTGATTAAAGTCAACTACGATCATGATATATTTTCTTAAGTTAGTTTTACTGTTACATTATTTTCTGGCGGTGCAATTTCAGTATCGGCTACCGCAATTGTATCGCCATATATGTCTGTGAATGCTGTCCCAGTTTCATTTTGCTGTTGTATTGCCGCAGCATAAACTGCTACTTTTGCTTTAACATCTGGTTTCAATGTTAGATCAAATACCTGATTTCCGCAACCCGATAATAAGTTATAAACAATTTGTGTAATTTGTGATGTTACCGCACTTCTAATTGCCGCCTTGTTTACTATTGTATTAAAGTTTAAATTAAATCCATCGATTGTGCTTTTAAATGTTGCTAAAGCAGTGACTACATCAGCAATACCTGATCCGCTAATTAGTTGTGTGGTAATCGCATCAATTAAGTCTTTTGTCTTTAAAGATTCGGTTAATGCTTTAAGATCGATATCTGGCACATCGCCATTCGGTGTACATCCGCTACCCAATAAGTCTTGTAATGAACAACCGCCTGCAGCCGCTGAACCTGATACCGCCCCTACACCCGATAATCTATCAGTGTTTGTTTTAAAAGTTTGCAATGCTGTTTTGTTAGCCTCAAGAGAAGCTTTTTGAGCCGTTAGTGTCGCATCGCCTGGATTTGAAGCAAGATCAGCATCAACAGCTGCTATCCTAGCATCAATAGCAGCAATAGCTGCGGTTATAGATGCACCGACAGGATTTTGATATAATTGTCCGCCAATTTTTTCCATAACATCGGAAAAATCATTGACGGCGGCTTGTGCAGAATTTATAGTTGCAGTCACCTGATCAATTAGTTGTTTAATTTCTTTTAAACCGGCAGGTATCAAACCGCCCTGCGCCATTTGCGCTTTGCCTTGACTCAGCTGAGAATAAAGTTGTTGTAATGGATTGCCGCCTATCTGAGATAAAATAATCTTGATAAGCGAGCAATATGTTAATTTTAACACTGACATATAGTTACCTCATAATTCGTAAAATGATTGTATCTATATTTATCCTACCATTAACCGCTTGTTCTTTAGACTTAATATCATTAATATATGTTCGCAACTTAACTTTACCTGCACCCATTAGATCTTTAATTTGTTCTGCAGGTTTACGCAATGTCTTTTGCTTAGATTTATCGGGTGACCAATTTTGCAAAGCTGAACCTTTAACAGTCATACCTTTTGTAGACTCAGATGTATAAACTGCTAGCTTACGAGTTTTAGTATTAAATACCCATACTTGTTCCGCACCTACTAGATCAATAGCCTTTGCAGATGTTAAACCTAGTTCTTCATCTTTAACCTTATACTTAAGGTTTTTAATCTGTGTAACTGCTGGCTTCTCTCGTACTGCTCGAGGTTTACGATTTGCTTTCTTAAATTGTGAATATTTCTCACAATCAGCAATAAATGCCTCAAATAACTTAACTAAGTTCTTTAGTTTTCGTTTATTGATATTAGAATAACCCTCAATAGTCTGGGAATCTTTAGTATCAATAACTGCGGTATAATGTTCTAATTTTTTCTCTGCCCATATTTTAATATCAGAAACATATGGTCCAGGAATTTGATTGGATTTTAAATTGTTGTAAAGATTAATTTCTACATCATTCTTAATAAAGTCATCAATCAATCCTTCAACTTCGCCGATATACTCAGAAATCTTTTCTTTCATTGCATCTTGAATAGAAGGCTTCTTAACTACGCCGATAGGTGTTACAACCTTAGCAACAGCTTTCTTGCAATAAAATCTATTTTTGCCTAGACGAATTATTTCTTCAAGCGCATTATTGAAGCCTTGCATATGAGTAGGCGACAATTTGGCACCTTGAAGAAGTAGTCTAGCAATCCAGCCATATGAGATATGAACGTCTTTTTCTTCAATCTCAAAAAAATATTTCGAATCTTCAGGTGCATTATGTTTAATATAATAGTCGTAATACTTATAAGAGTCTGCTCTAGTCTTTTCTGCAGAATACCAATTAGTAATACGTATCAAGTCTGCCGTATAATTTACAGAAATAGGATCGAGATGCGAAACCGAAGGTTCTGAACCATAAGTACGACTCAAATCGTGTTCACGTTTAGATGCCAATTTTATCCCCTATTGTAAAATTAATTTCCCTGATAGAATCATACCTACACGAACGCCATTCGTTTTTCTCTAAATCAAAAACGGAAAGCACGTCGTTATTTTCTTTTCTGACGCGATCTGTTTTCTTTTCAAGAATAGGTAACGATGATTCGATAAGAGTACACTTCATTTTTCTTATTGTATCATCTTTCTTCACGAAAGTCAAATTTACAATGTCCGTTCTGAGAACGCCTTGTAACCATTCCCTAAATAACTGTTGTTCTTTTGGGTTAGTTTCTTTATACCAGGTTGGGGATTCTAAATTCATTTTGTACAGCTTTCAAAATAGTTTCCACGCGATTATCAACGTGATAATTGTTCATAATTAAATTGTGACGAGCTAAAATGCCGTCTTTGCCGGTTTCATCAAATATTTTATTTGCTTTTTCGGTAATTGGTAATGGATTTTGGATATCTTCATAATCATAGAATAAAACATGATCATGCATATTGACAACATCCCTGTGATATTTTAATGAACGGGGAACAATAGGAATTCCTCCAGTAATTAAAGCATCAAAAATTCGGATAGGGGCATCATTCAATACTGGAACAATCCAATGCGCTTTATGACTACACCATTCGGTAAATCGATCCAACATATCTCGACCATGATAAGAACCATCTACTAATTTTACATTTGGCAATGTTTTATTTAGAATTGTTAAATTCTTTTGACGTAATGGAAACTGCGGATATTCAATATGTGTTCCCAGTGGATCATTACTACGATCTGTGTCTGTAATAAGATTTAAATGTTCTTTTAAATATTCTTTAGACCATTGAATAGTACCAGACCCAACCGGTCCTGCCATGATATTATTAAATCTTGATAATGGTTCAAGATTATCAGAGTGTGTTGGTATATAAAGATCGCATGATGCAGCTAGCATACCTGATAGTGCGAACCAATGGTGATTATCAAAATCCCAAATAACGAATGCAGATGTAGGTGAATTTAAATACAATTCAATAAATCGATTTAAATTATTATCAGTCATTACATTGTTATTACTTAAGATAACAATAGAATTCTCAAATATCTTTGGTGCCGAATTCATATTAAAGAAGTGCATATTTGCACCCTTTGGTTTATATGTAACAGCATGAAAAATATGATCAGTTAAGTAAACTTGACCTGAAAAGTTTTTGCTTAAATTTTCAGCAAGGTTTCTTACTCGAACATTTTTCAAACAAACCATATCATATACGGCATCTTGTTGAGATTGTGCACTAGTACCGGCAATTGATTGCGCGATGTTATTTGAAATTCCATTTGCCGCGCCAATATAATCAGATAAGTTGCTTGGCGGTGGCGGAGTTTGCATGTTATAAAATACTGACATTATTCGTAATCCTCATCATCTACATTTCTATCATTTGCCAGATTTCTAATTCTATTTTGTATGTGATCTAAAATAAGAACATGACATTTATCTGGGCCTACAGTTTGATCAAATACCTCAAACACTCTTTGTAACATTGCGCAATTAAACATTAGTAAATCTGTATCATCGTCGCACATCATTAGTTGGCGATCTACGGGCTCCATTAGATCACGCATACGTTTTTCTACTTTGGATTCTTTCAATTAACGACCTCTGCCGACTTTCTTTTGAATCGCTTTATTGGGGATAAGAAGATTTTTTGATCTTCCTGTGTTTGCCAATGCCTGCAAGTCTGCTAAAGGTTTCGAATGTGATTTAGGTTTTCTTGATTTTATTGTATTGATATCAAGCTCTTTATTGTTTGCCATATTGTCTCCATTTTAAAATGTTTTTAGTTTTTGCCAAGTATCCATCCAATTAAGTACATTATAACACCGACCTATATTGTTGTCAATAATAACTTTGCCTAAAGGATAATCATTACCTGCCTTGTCCATACGATCTCCGAAGAAATGAACTTCTGTTTCGTTTGGTAAGTATTTGAGTATTTGTGATTTGTCAGCGCCTTTGGCAAATATGTCAATGCCTGTTTCACCGCCGACAACGGCCTGTACATTAGACCATTTGGTGTTGATTTCGTTTGCAATATATTCTCGTTCAAGATGAATTTTATCCCATTGATAATATTCGTCTCGTTCTAAGCCTAGAGCATTACGACCAACGATTGAAAAGTTTACCATTCCGATTCTTTCTTCGAAATGTTTACCATACCTACATTTGTATCTTGAATAATAAAGTTTGTTCTCAAGAAATAGCCACAAATCATCAGGGCATTTCCAATCACTTTTGTGAATTAATTTGCCTTGTTGATAAATTGCATTGCCTGAGCAATTGAAAGAAAACCTGGCTTTGTTGACCAGGTCTTCTCCAAGCTGTTCTACGGTTTTTTCAAGATCGGACCCTGTCACAAATGCAACAGGATGCTGATCCATAAAATTATTAAACCAAACTTTAAATTCATTATCTATAACGCCACGACTCGGTGTGAGTGTGCCATCCACATCAAATATAAAATACATAATAAATTACCTTATGCTTTACCTTCTACTTTTTCTTTTGTACGACCATAAGCAGCGATACCTAGAACGGCACCCATTGCAATATGATATAGTCCAGCACCTTGAAGGGTTAACGGTTGCCATTGGCTCGTAACTTGCCCTGCAGATAATGATTGAAGTAAAGACCATAAAATTGGAAATACAACAAAGTCCATGGTACAAGTTAGCATGTAGATCCAACCCATTGCAGGTCGCCATTTTTTATTGATCCAATCTTGTGAATCTTTATCATGTGCAACTAATACATCTGCACCTGAATGCATTGCGCCGCCTGAGCTTTTTAACATCTCAGGATTGCCAGATTTATAACCTTCAGGTGGTGTTGCGTTAGTATTAAAAGGCGTTGGATTTCTTCTTTCTTCTTCAGCGTGTTCGTCCCAATTTGCCATTTTTAAACCTTTTTTTATTTTTTTATCTTTTTTGCTCTTGGAGCCTTTGATGCAGCTGTTTTTCTAGCTCTTGTGGCCACGGGTACAGCTGTGGCTGCTACTACGACGGGTTCCGCCGGTGTAGCAATTAGTTCAGCTGGCGCTTGCCCCTGTGCCTCAACCACTACATCTGCAGGAGCAGGTGCTGGAGCAGTTGGCGCTTCGGCAGCTGCGGCAATGGCAGGTGACTCATTGATTTTTTCATGTCTTGCTGCAAGATCAAGAGTTGGTTCTTCTGTTTTCTTTGGTTCTAAACCAAATAATCTTCTTAAAATACTCATTTCATTATCCTTTTATAGTTAATATTAAAAGTCACGGTGAGAACCGCAACAGCATTATATATTTAACACAAAACACACCTCACTATTTTATGAAATTGTGTCGTCAAATGATGTAAATGTGGTTATGTTGAATCTTTTTGGTAATTCTTCGAATAAACCATATT
>Ga0209442_1000412_pt1 | contig 25317 bp, 27 predicted proteins | sample LauGreSBDMM110DD_2_FD_187565 | JGI IMG/M metagenome (GOLD analysis project Ga0209442, IMG submission 187565) | Freshwater lake microbial communities from Lake Michigan, USA - Sp13.BD.MM110.DD (SPAdes) (version 2) | ecosystem: Environmental > Aquatic > Freshwater > Lake | place: Lake Michigan...
TATCATTTTTATATACCATAGTCAATGGCGGCATAATCTGCGAAAGAACATCGAACGACGACAACGTCTTCCCCTTTTCGCGAATCGCCTCCGTATTTACATGAGGATACATCATCAACAGATTCATCGCCTCGCGCGGTGTAAAATTAATATTCGGTCGGGTCATTCTATAAGAACCCAACAATGAGTCCTGATAAATACCAATAATCGGTGAGTTACTTGCCGGGCTGATCACTTGGTATGGGATCGCCGCTAGATGGCGCAACTCGGTTTCCGCTAATACATTCTGCGGCATGTGCATATTCATTTCCATTGTTCTCCCATGTTTCCATGGGAGCCGGACTATACCTTGTGCCTTATCAGGTTGATTAAACCTTCATTTAAGACCCGTAACCGTCTAGTCTCTGAACCTTCTTCATATCCTATCATAGCGGACGTAGAAGCTTGGCTGCGGATCATCTAATCTCAAAACGTTTTTACCGCTGGGTTCGGCCATTAACCGAGTTCCCCTTATAATGTTTCCATTACAGGGTGGTAGTTTCGAGCTCTAAAGAGTTTCCCGTCAATTTGGTCACGTGGCCGGTCCTTCAAATCTAATATAAAATTTCTCGCTCTCCTTTTTATTTCGTCGATTGGTTCATACTTACCCACAAACGTTGCCTTTATTTTATCAATGACTATGCGAACATATTCAGTATCGTTATTATTATTTCGAATAACGTGAATGTATTGCTCGATGTTTTCATAGTCAATCAATGCGTTTTTAAAAGCGTCCATTTTTTTAGTCAAATGTTGGTTCTGTGTTAGTTTCATCATTTTCTCTCGATGTTCTGTGTTATCAAGAGCAGATTTTAACCGTTCAGAAATCAACTGTTTCGTATAATCACTTTTGGGTTGAGGAACTGAATTTCGGATTGGTTGTTCGTTTGTTTTCCAAATAAACTCCCCCTTAATATCAGTAAACCCTTTACCACCATCAGTTAAATTATAGCCATTTGGAAACTTAGAATTGTGTTCAATTATATATAGCATTTCAAGTGCGTCTAATTCAGTGACTTCACACGTATGAATTTTTTCGCAAGTAAAGCTATCCTTCCCATATTTTCGTAAAGCGCTGTTCAAGCATTTTGAACTATTCTTTTTACTTGAATTTGCTTCGTGAAAATGGTCATTGAATCGTCCCAAGTATCCAAATGGTCTATATTTATTATGGTTTAATCTGTGACTACGCGTTTGACCTATATAAATTTTACCGTTTATTGTGTTTGTTATCTTGTATATTTCACCAACAACTTTATCAGACTCATCCTGATTTAATATCATTAATATATAGAGAGAGAAACGTTTATATTATTTTAAAGAACCGACTAGATGATTATATTAGTAAAATGTATCTATGCGAAACACATTTACTAGTAGATATTACACTGTTTTCCTCACCAAGTATTATCTACAACTTAGCAAGCAGTCACCTGTTGGGGACAAAATCTATCCCCATCGAAATCCGCATTGTAAGGCTTTGTGTCTCCCACATTCATCCTGAATGTGTCGCCGACCATCATAACCTTTACGATATGGCACATCATAGACATTCGATGCAAACTCGGTTGTCTGTTGAACAACACTGCATCTCCGTCCATCATGTGCCTGTGAACAATATCGCCGTTTTCGAGTCGAACCGACTCTCGGTCGATATATCGCAGCGATATGTGTTCACCATTTTTTCGCTCCAAAATCTTGGAACCCGGGTATTTATCGGGACCGTTTTGAACCAATTTCATTAAATATTCGCGATTTCGATCATTTACTGTGACCGGCTTCGTTATATTCATCGCAATTTTCAATGGAACACCCAACTGTTTGACCGATAGATTCGGATCACCAGTAATAACCGAACGTGCACTGAAATCAACGCGTTTTCCCATTAAATTGCCGCGAATACGACCAGATTTGGAATTCAAGCGTCCAGTAATACACTGCAGTGGTCTCCCGGAACGTTGCGCCATCGGAGCGACACCCTTGATTTTATTGTTCACAACCATCGCAACTGAATGTTGCAAGATCGTAAACCAACCTTCGGTTACGTTCGGATGTGTGTCCGGGTTCGCCATTTTGTCGCGCAAGATGTTATTCGTTTTGATGATATTACTGTAAATATGCGTCAAATCGTCCTCGCTTCGCTGTTGTGCATCATGCTTTACCGAAGGCCTCACTGCAGGCGGGGGAACCGGCAAGACCTCCAATATCATCCAATTGGGCCTAGACCAAATCGGACTAAATCCCATAAATGATACATCATCGTCCGAGATTCGCTTGAATATTTTCAACACGTGTTCCGGGGGCAACTTCATGGTGACCTTTTGGCTGTCCGTTTCGCTCTTCGTATCAATGTTGTCCCAAATAGCCACCAATGTCGCCATACCCTCCAGCTTGATCTTGTCCGGTTGTCTGCACCCACATCCGTCTTCGGTGTGTTCGCCGCAACGTTTAATCGTTTTCGACGTCAATGTAGACACATAATCCCAACGATCCTCGCCGTTTCGCCCAAGAATATGTTTGTGCTGATTCTTGTTAATCAGCAGTTTGCTGCATTTGAAACACACCGAACGGCAGATTTTTATGATGTCCTTTAAATGCTGAATCGAAAACACCGGACGAGCCAATTCAATATGCCCAAAATATCCGGGCGTATCAATATACGTCATTCCATCCGTCGGGCATACCATTCCCGGTTCCAATACGCCCATGCGCGGATCAAACAACCCACCAACAACCGGCTTGTTGTTGTTATAAGTATCCCGCGATGTAACTTCTACCACCGAGTTCTTGCGAATCTCATCCGGCGATAGCATACTAAATTGAATACCTATAATTTTGGACGGAGTCCGCGAACCGCCGGCATTTGAACGATTAGACATATTACTATAATATAGACCTGTAGATTTTATATCCTTTTATTCAACTAGTATGCAAATCAATTTTGTTGAACATTTGTTTTGATGAAAACGTATGCGAAGTCAAGATTTCGTATTAAACCCCACGCAATATCGCCGAAAGAGTTTACAGAAAATATAATTTGCACAAAGGTAATAAACGCTTGCGTAGTTTACTACATATCTATTTAGACTCTCTCGCCCGACGAATGGTTTCTAAATCAAACGATAAGAAAAAATACAACACTCGTGGTAAAAATTTGAAGAAGGGACGAAAGGATCCCTCATCGTCGTCTGATGAGGATAGTGACGAGAATATTATGTTGGAGGAGGATTCTGAAACAAAAAGCGACGACTATGAAACTATCTCCGAGTCCGATTCAACGTATGTTCCGCCAAAATATAATAAGAAAATGACTAAACGTCGTAAAGTTGTAGAAGAATTGTCCGACGATGAGGACGACGCCGATGATAATAACGCGGATGATGATGAGGACGAAGATGATGATGACGATGACGATGACGAAGACAATGATGACGATGACGATGAGAATTCGGCAATCGATCCGCGTGAATTGCGCAAGACGCTTGCTACACTTTTTCCCTCGAATTATATGAATAAAAAGGTGAAGGCCGATGCGCGCGAAACGCGTCGCACAAAGAAACCTTCAAAAAGTTCGAAATATTCCAAAACAAGGGGGCGAAAGGGTAGACCTGCATCGGAAGAGGAGTCCGACGAATATTACGATGATGAAGATGAACTCGACGAAAATGAGTCCGACCAAATGTCCGATTTTAATATCATATTTTCTGCCTTAACTGGTGGTGGTGGAGGAGGTGCAGGTGCAGGCGATGGAGACAAGCAGGCGATTACTGACGATTTGGACGAAGATTGCGATAGTGACGACGAAAAACTGTTCATGAAGGAGAATTATGAAACAGTTATTGTCCCCGAGGCAGTCAAACCAGCAGAGACTCCCACCAAACGCAAAAAGGCGAAGAAAAATGCGTCACGTAATAAATCGGAAACGTCCGATAACTCCGACGCAATGGACGCAGAAGAGGAATATAAGGATTTAATTGAACTCAAAAAACAGTTAACCGAGAAGTTATCCAAGCGCCCAAAGAATAAGATCTTACTCCATGCCGTGGAAGAGTGTCGAAATTCTATCCGCAAACTTGTAAAAAAGGCGCGCATGAAGAACGCGAAAAAATACTATAAAATGGTGAATGGAGGCGATGAAAAGCAAACTGGCGAAATTGAATTTTTCAAAAAGCAGTTGTCTAACAAGGAACAATTGCGCGTGATCAAAGAGCTCGGGGAAATTAATGATCACATGAGTATTAAAAAACCATATAGATTAACACTATTAGATAGCAATATTCCACCCAAATACAAGGCGACCGTTATGCAAAAGGTAAATATGTTGCGATCGATGGAGCCAGGCGACCCCGAATATTTCAAACTCAAAACGTGGGTCGATGGATTCATGCGTATCCCATTTTCTCAATATAAAAATCTGGACGTGAGTATTAAAGATGGAATTGATAAATGCAGCGAATTTATGGAAAATGCGAAAAAGACTTTGGATAGTTGTGTCTATGGACTGAATGATGCGAAAATGCAGATTATGCAGATGATCGGTCAGTGGATTACAAACCCCGGCGCACTTGGAACCGCGATTGCTATCAAAGGTCCACCGGGCACAGGCAAGACCTCTCTCGTAAAGGAAGGTATCAGTAAAATTCTCGGACGTGAGTTCGCATTCATCGCATTGGGTGGAACCGGCGATGCGAGCTTTCTCGAGGGTCATGGATACACATACGAAGGAAGTATGTGGGGACGTATTGTGCAAATTTTAATGGACAGTAAATGCATGAACCCAGTCATTTATTTCGACGAGTTGGATAAGGTAAGTGATACTCCGCGCGGTGAAGAAATCATCGGTATTTTGACCCATCTTACTGATACTTCACAGAATAGCCAATATCACGACAAATACTTCAGTGAAATTAGTTTCGATTTGAGCAAGTGTCTATTCATTTTCAGTTATAATGATGAGAGTCGCGTGAACCCAATTTTACGAGACCGAATGTATCGAATTATGACCAAGGGATATGAGGCAAAGGAAAAGCTAGTCATTGCGCGAAACTTTTTGTTGCCTAAGATTCGTGAACAAGTTGCTTTTAAAGAGGACGAATTACTTATTCCCGACGATACTCTCACCGAAATCATCAAGAATGAGGCAATTACCATGGGTGAAGAAGGTGTCCGCAACCTTAAGCGATGTCTAGAAATCATCCACACTAAATTGAATCTGTTCCGATTGATGCGACCAGATAAGAATATTTTTGCGAAAGATCTCGATTTGCAAATTATCTTCCCAGTAACTGTTACCAATGAACACGTGAAAAAACTGATTGACTATAATGAACCGAATCAAAGTTTCCTTGCGATGTATGTATAAATAAAACTGTGACTATTGTCGAAGGAGTTTAATATTCAAAAGTGTATAGAGGCTTCATTACATATTATATACCCAACCATGCCGACCGATGCCCTTCTTATGATGGTAAGGGCAAGAGATACATTAAAGTCGGTGGAACCTCGAGAACGCGACGGGTTATACCGAGACGTTCTAATTCGAATTAACTCATATATTGCGATGTATTGCACCCATGAATATATTGACGACACTATCGATATTGATCCGGAACGGTCACAAAATATAAGTTATTGTAAACATTGTTATCAGAATAAATAAGTGTAACTCTATATTCAGAGTTACATATGGAAAATATTTTATGAGACGTAAAATGATCTCCTAAAATATCAAATATTTTATACTATTATTTACCCCCTCGCGGCGCAAGCCGTCTGGTTTCCGCCGCGGGTTGATAACAACTTACGTTGATTCTCATCTAGACACAGATATCCCTGTGAATTGCTCATCCCGCCCGAGTTTAATGCGCACTCCTCCGATAATCCGCCCTTCGCGTCGGAATATATATCCAACTTGGAAGACAAACTCTGCGGACCAAAGAGGCCCTGTTCGTTTCTCACACGTTGCGCCGTAGGAAGTGAGGAAGTGCTTACGATCAAATTTCGATCCTTAATATCAATCACGCCTCCATCGGGATATGTCGCATAATGCACGGGTGTAAACCCCTCGGAATCCTTCAACATAGTATACTTAGGGAACGAGTTGTATGGGGATACTTTGACTGCGGATAAGCCCGTGGTCATCATTAAAACAATACCTAATACAATGATTGTGAGTAATAACCCAGACGATAAACTTCCTGTAGATTTCATATTCTGCTTATATATTTTACTAGAGAAATTCTTGGACAAAAACTCAGGCAGCAGGCGCAGAATACATTTGAGCAGCCGTCGTTTTATCTATTTCGGTAAGCGATTTGTATAGTTTTTGCAAAGGTGCTGTGTAAGACGCGAATGCCGGAGTTACGATACTTTCTTGAATTTGCCGTTTTAATTCCCCCAATTGTTGAGGTAATTCGCGCAAACCGTCCGATATTTCACTTGGGGCGTTTTCTAATAGCGATTTCAGATTTCCTAAATATTTTGACGCGATCAATTGTGAGATTGTCGATATTTTTTGAATTTCATCCACGCTCTTTTTACCAAATTCCGTATTACTATCTAAATTATCCTGGATATTCGCTTCCGCATTTTTCACATCCTGTTTATCTACCTCCGTTCTTTCGCGAACTCCCTCATATTTACCCGCCTGTTTATTATATTTCGCAACGCTATCGTAATATTCCTTTTTGCGTTCCATAAATTTGGGCGAAAATAATATTTGTTTTGATCTTATTTTACCACACGATTTACCATAATAAAACATGGGATCACAAATCTCTTGTCTTTCGTATGTTTCGTATTTAAATATCAGATACAGTATCATAAAGAATATTCCAAATAAAACTAGTGTAAATACGGCCGCGTAATAATCCGGCATGTTATATGAAAAATAATCAATGGGTATATAGTTATATTTGGGCATTATAATATACACTTCGGTTTTTACATAGCAAACTCATACGTTTCTACGTCTTCACCGTTTTAATAGCCCCGTCCGTAATATAATTGCCCAACACAAACGATCCCGCTAATTTGGAAATAGTGTCTCGCAATTTGGCTATGTTCTTTTGAATTGATATTCCTAAACTGTTCGTTTCTGCATATTTATCCGGCACTTCTTCCGTCACCTGTTTCGTTAATCTCGACGCACTACTATCTAATCTAGCATTGGTTGTTCCTAAATCCATAGTTGACGATTGAATATCATTCATTACAGCAGATATGATTTCGCCCTGTGAATTCTTCATATATGATTCAAATCGCTTTTGTGGGTTCTGGCCGAATAAATAAGCATTTGTTATTACACTTATACGATTCTGATAATCGGTGTAATTCGCATACACATAGGCAAAGAGAATGGCTATGAACATCGCACCGAACAGTAAAATCACCATAAAGGTTTGCCCCCATTTCATATATTGAATCGTATTCGGAGGTATATAATATCGGGTAAATACTTCGGTTATCGTTTCGTCCTTCCCAGTTATCGTTACACCTGCGGGTGTATTCAATACAGGTGTATTTGTAGTAACCCTATTAATATTCGACATAATTTTTCTATATTATGCCTCGATATATATAAACCGGTCAAAATACATAAAAAGACTGCGTGTATCCTTGCTATATACGCGCACGCAATGAACCTGACGAATGATGAACGGTTGAATTTGAAAAAAATGATGGGTGAGATGGATTACAAAGACAATACAGATACGATCCGGCGTTTAAAACATAGCGTGCGTATTCGCAACGATGTCCGCAAAATGGAGGATCTGAAACGCGAATATGCTGTTTTGCGCACACAATCGCCCGAGCAGTTTTTCAATATTGTGTATACCGAATGCCGATTTTTATACGATAACTACATGGATATTTTTACACGCGTCATGAAGGACGAGATAGACGGCACTATCATGGCCAAATTACTTATTGTGTTGAAATTAATTGAAGACGGTCAAATGGATCAACAAGATGGCTCGGTTCGCATCGGTCGTCTCCTCAAAGACATGTATTTAGATTCAGCGGTTCGTCGTGCGGATAATATTGATAAGGAACATGCTCACGAAAAAGTTGAAATCAATTCGGGCAAAGAAGTTTCGTGGAAAACCTACAAGGCACTTGACGTGAAGGGACCCTCGACTATCGTTGACGGAGTTTAGATAGGCTAGGGCGATAACCTCCATATTTTAGGATAGCACTTATGATATCATAAAATATAAATTTTGGATTGAATTACGTAAGCAATTGATTTATTTTCTAAATAGTGTATAACAAATGGATAATATTATAAAGGTTCCGGTAAGATATTTACCAACAAAATTAACAGACGATGATAAACAAAAGCAGTTAAAAATGTTAATGAAATCAAAAAAAATGTATAAGAAGCATAAATATTATACTCGCAAACACGTATCGTCTTATAAGAATAAACGATCGGACCATTTGAGAAATGCTCGTAAAATATATAGCGTGAAAAATATTACACCCAATAAAGAATTGGCGACAAAAACCGGGTGTAAAATATCCGCACTAAATCAAATTGTAAAAAAGGGTGAAGGAGCATATTATTCGTCCGGTTCAAGACCGAATCAAACGCCACAATCATGGGGATTGGCGCGATTGGCTAGTTCATTAACCGCAGGAAAAGCAGCCGCGGTAGATTATGATATAATTAAAGAGGGATGTAATCATAATAAGAAGGCCTTTATTTTAGCAAACAAATCTAGAAAAAAATATAAATATGGACAGTCAAAAACAAAAAGGGTAACTGTTACTACCGATAATTAATTTACACTTATGCGCGTTATATCGTCCTCTTTTGCACGCCGTGTCTTGGTTAACACATCCATCTTGCGCGTTTTACTATCAAACAGACTCATGGTGTTACACACATGTGTCCGCAACGTTCTCGTCGTTTCTTGTTTCTGATACTTATATTTATCCAATGCATTTTCATAGTCGTCTTCGTTTTCAAAATCATCCTCGTTTGGCGGCTTTCCCAATTCTTGCTCTAATTTGCATATGAAATCATTTTGCAGCGGAACTAGGGCCTTATTGATCGCATGCCCGATGCATGCTCCCGCCTTTTCAAAACCATCTATATATTTGATAAATTCTGCTTCACCGTATAATTGCCGATTTTCATCCTTCTTTTTCTCCTTCACATAATGAACCCCGTTTTTCACATCCGTCGTCTGTATAAAATTCATATATTGCGGGTTTTCCTCCAAGCATTTGAACATAATTTCGTATACATTGGTCGCCAAACACAACTGATTGTTTGCGACGTCTCTGTAGTGTTCTATAAAAAAATCGGAACATCGTTTCACATATCGGTCGGTAAAATCGTGTATAGATTCGGCGTTCTTACACGTGTTGGTTAAATAAAAATTCAGCGTATTGTTTGTCGTATTGTTATTGGTAACATTCCCCATCTTGGGCATGACCTCGATCATTTTATTCATCAATTCTTTGTTGCATTCTTGTGTTTGTAATTGCATCTCTTGGTATTTCTCCATCATCAACATAAACATCGATTTCATTTCGTTTTTCTCGGCCCTTTCCGCAGACAATTCTTCTACCAATTTTTCGATCAATTTGTCGTTATTTGTTTGAACCGGAATGTAGGTGCACGTCAAAATTTCTTGACTAGATGCAGTCGAAGATTTTTGAACAGGCGCGTCCCCTATATTCATCGGATGATCATTTAATTGCTTGCATTTTTTGTTATGTCTCCATAACCCGGATCTGTCTTTATACGACATGCTACAATGCTCACATTTATATGTTTTAGTGTATACGTTACCAGTGGTTGATTGTTGTTGCGTAAGGTGTTTGCGTGTGGATAAATGTATATTAAAATTACTTTGTTTACTGCATGTGAAGAGACATATATCACATGTGAAGATTGGTTCGGCATTTTTATCCGGCATTTTTATCAATCGGTTGATTTATGTATCAACACAAAAAATGCCTAAACGTCCTTACTCACCTTATTTTGAAAAAATGGTGTGCAGTCAGAATAAGAGTTGATTGACGGAAATGACTGCATTTTAATCTCAATTTGTAAAACTCATTTTTTACAAATTATAAAAACCCCAAGTTATCAATTTTGGAACTTTTTAAAAAGTTCCATTTTCAATGTTTACCAACTTTTTATATTTATTATTTTTATTTTCGAGTAAAATATATATTATAACAAATTTTATGGTTTACAAGGGGCTATGTTTAACCCCAGGGTTTTGTCTGCGCGCATTTTTTGCGTCATGTGACGAGGCGGAGTTCGATTGCGTTGTGTATATGGGTGTCGCATAGACATATGAAAAACCCTGCGTATATATTTCATAAGACTTTTCGATACCTTCAGATCAAGTTCAATGTCGTATATTTGCAGGGGGGCGCGATCAATTGAACGTCCAGTATTCACATACCAATCGCGTATTCGCGTTTCAAGTTTTCCTATACGGTCATTCAATCGAATTCCCGTTTTTGTTGATGCGACTCGTGCGAATATATCCGATTGAGTCAATACATGATAATACGGTTTTGGTTGCAAATAACAGACATATCGATGTTTCATTTTAGGATGCATCGTATTATCGATGAAACAAAACTCGGTTTTTACCGGTAAAAAAAGGCATCGTAGTAAATCGGGGTGGGTTTTTTCATGAGTGGTTCTGTTTGGTTCAATTATTCTACCGTCGATTTTAAATGCGCGTATGATTGTATCGAACAATCCGTGCAATTTCCACTTGTTTTCTATATAGGTTGTTATACACGATGTCCAAGAATCGGGTAAACAAACGTTATTTGTATAAATATAGACGCCGCCACATAATCCAACTTCCTTCTGTTTATACAAATATTCCAAGACAATTTCAATACCATATCTAAAAAACTCGGGGCAAGCATCCAATGTTTCGTGAATAAATGACGCAGCGTCCGGATACAGATTTATAGTATATTCCGTCTGCAATTTATCAATGCATTGAAATAATGTATATAAATCGGAAAACGATCCAAGTGTCTCGTCCAAATCAAACACGAAATGTTTGGGTTCGGATGATATTTCGGTCCCACGTTTGAGGCCGATACCCTTGTATACGGACACCATGTGTGGGTCAGTCGATTGGTTATCATCGGAGTTTGGTCTAGAATTATTCTGCTCACCAAACTCCGATGACGTAGATGGGGGGTGTTGCATACCTTATATTCTGATTACACTTTTCAGAATAACAATAAAATAACGATTTAGATAGTCGGTTTGTAATTTGAGTATATAATGGACGGAAACGTTGGTGAAATGCAGCGAACAACGGTTTTTGGATTGAATTTCGTAAGCGATAACCGAAGGAGTTTGAGTCGCATCGAACAAATGGAATCCGTCCAACAGACGGCGCTTGAAATGTTTCGCCGAAAAAATGCGGATTATGGTGATGCATTTGCGAAATTCGGCATTATTGGCGTTCTGATGCGAATTGAGGATAAAATTCAACGCTCGCTCTCCATTACAAAAAATGGTGTGAATCTTGTTGACGATGAAGGTATTCGTGATACATTGATGGATTTGCACAATTATGCAGCAATGGGCGTCATGCTTTTGGACGAAAATTCTAGAAAAACCGCCGCGAATATTAAGCAGGATTAGGAAACGTAGTGAACAAAAGTTCGCCCATATATTATGTTATGTTATTACATAATATAACATGTTAAACAGTGCTCGCGTCGCGTCGCCGAACGCCCTTTTATTTAGCTCAAACGTTAGTATGTCGTGCACAGACATCAAACTAATGGTTCACGGTCAGGGTGTATTCATTTTTGAGAGCATTGGTAATAATCATCGGTGTGAATTCGCTTTCCATGACGCGAGTCAAACGGATGGAATATGTGTAGAATTCACTGCGACAAGCGTAAAGGTAAACCGAATATCGAATGATGTTCATTTTGAAGATAGTAATAATACGAAGGGGCTATCAAACAAAACGGGTGCGTATTACTGGTTCAGTCTGGATTCCCAGAATCAAAAATTATACGCGGGTATCGGCGAGGCGCGCCTAGATAACATCGTATATAAATACGAATTTCCAAAGACAGACGCCAATGTATGTAAAGAAAATAAGAAATTTTTAGAAAGTCTTACCAATATTACTATATTTGAATCTGGTATTCAACCAATGCGACTGTTGCGCGACCCCATAACAAACAAAATACCCCTTGTAGTTAAAAACACGCACGAATTAGTCATGGGCGACATTGCCCGCAGCAAATATTTGCCCAAATCAAATTTATCCATGACTTCGCAAATACTATACGATTGTATTGCGGGGAAAAATTTTGTATTAGACGACGCCGAGTTCCCCGATTTTTCCAAGGCGATTGAATATAGCATCGCTACACCGGGTTGTTGGTGTAATACCCGGTTAAAGGAAAAAAGCACAGAGTTTAACAAGGACAAGCCGAATATCCTGGAGACCTATTTGCGAATAACTCTTGGAGAGAACAATGGCGAATCCCCCGGAATCCCCTATGTTGTTGAAATATGGCCAGTTGGGCATTTTTCGCCCATACATAGCCATGCTTCGGCAGATGCGATTATTCGGGTTTTACATGGAGAAATCAATGTAAAACTATATCCATTTTTATGCGCGGAAAAGGATGGTGTCGACCCGTTCGCGACCGCCGATTTTAAAAAGGATCAAATTACATGGATAAGCCCCACTTTAAATCAGGTTCACCAATTGACCAATTTAGAAAAGAATAAGCATACGTGTATTACGATTCAATGCTACATGTATAATGATAAAAACCGAACTCATTACGATTATTTTGATTACATTGATGGTCATGGTGACGAACAACAATACGAGCCGGATTCTGATATGGATTTTATCAAATTCAAGGAGCTTATGCAGACTGAATGGGCGAATCGCCCACAATCATGCGCGTCAAAACTGAAACGGTTGATTTGCATGAAAATATAGACGCTAGTCTAAGGAGTTAATAATAAAACCACCCGGGTTCCTTGAAATTAGTATTATTCAGCTCTTCAAATATATCCGGATCACAATCGGCCCGTTTTTTCCGATACTCAAGAATTTCTTCTATTTTGTTATTCTTATCACAATATAACTTATTCCAATCATCGCGTGTATTCCGTGACGTGTCTCCGCTAATAACTTTATTCTGAGCATCAATTTCGGCGTTACAAATAACCTTTAATTCGTTACAGAATTTCATCTCGTCTATATGCATTTTGATAACATCCATAAATATATTTTTGTTGTAAATGGTCGGATATCTATATCTAATTGTATCAGGAATGATGAATTGATTTTTCTCTTTGATCTCCTTTACCTTTTTTTCAATTTGCGTAATAAAATTTTGCACATATTGTATATCGTATTTAATCGGTTTTTCAGTTTGATTCACCGGTTCGGCGTTTTTGCCCTTTTTATTGTCTGATACATTACTTAGCAATATTTTACCGGAAGTAAATTCACACTCTGAAATAAGTTGGTCGAATGAATACGCGGTCATTTTATGCGCTTCTGCTTTCGCATCTAACTTGTAAAAGTTTACGAGTGATAAAATAACGGTGTTAGCAGCACTTGTAGCAGACACAATCTTTACGGCAGTCGTATTATCGTAAAATATTCCACTAATAACAGAGGACGCAGACGAAATAATAATTGCCGGAATCATTAGTCGATATAAATAAAACTCGCAATATGATTTTGCTTCTAAATACAACATTTTTTGACCTTTTAGATACAGCGAAATTAGATCTAGTGCGGTTGATAATTTGCCGTCGTTATATCCAAATTTAATATTCATCGTATCCATGATATCCAAAAATCCGCGATAAGGTTTGAGACGTTTCGGTGGGCATGGTGGTTCTGTTACGTGACCCTTCTTTTCGTTAACGTTGTTATCGCATTCGGACATAACTGATTCGACGTCATCCAGGTTATTGTCGGGAATATCAATACAAAAATCAGTTCCTGGGCTGAAAAACATATTATATTTTTATTTATGTTGATAAAAAAACATAAATAAATTTAGTTTTTATTTTTGTGCTTATTGGAACACGTTTTGCAATTTTTAAACAGACCGGGTATAAATTTGCCTAGTTTTATCATTTGTATTTCAGCATTTTAAGCGTTTTACGAACAGTTCAATGGTATCCTTCACATCCTTGCGAAGAGATGCATTATATGTCAATTGTAGGATCCGTTTGTCGGGAAGTTCTCTTGCAATAGATAAAATGAGAGTTGTTTTACCAGTACCAGCAACGGCGTCAACCATGACGTTGTCTCCGCCACGAACTTCGTCTAATATATGTTGTTGTTCGTTACTTAAAATCATTATTTGTTTATTGATATTGAGAACCTGCGCTATTATAGTATACAAGGTTCTCGTTTAATATGTTTTACAAATATTACAAGGCAAGGTTCTCGTTATAACAAAATAAATGTCCTGAAATATAACGCTAATGACACTGTTTAATATATCCGTTGTATTATATAATGATACAAGACTATTTACTGACTTGCATGATAGGGTGTTATATCATACCAATCTTAATCGTTTGGTATTCATATAAGAACAATGGTAGTATATCGGAGATTATATATAATAATGATTATAGATTAGTAATATTATTGTTTATGATAATGATGGGTATATTTACATTTAAATACGAAACTAGACGAGAACATTGGTTCTCAATATATATCATATTGTTACTATTATTTAGTATATATGGTGTAATATGTACTAAGGAAAATACCCAACTACATGCAATAAGTGCATTTGGTTGTTTTATTGCAATCTTGCTATTCATGTCTCTACATTGTTTTATAAAAATGGATGTGGTTCTTTATGTATTGTTGTTCACCCAAATATTATTGTTTGTTTTGGTCGGCGTAACCGATGCACAATATTTCTGTATATTGGAAGGGTCTGCAATATTCGTATTTGCCGTTTTCTATTTATATCTTCATTATAGAGAACATTTTGTATCACGGCTTTAAGATTTATAAAAAACTAAGTGTCGGAATGAATCCTTGGGTAAACTATATACATCTTTTTATTGTTGGACCTTTGCTGCTTTATATTGGATTAAATAGAGAGAAAACTGAAAGGCGTTATTTCGAAATATTATTGATGCTCGGATTCGCAGCGATCGGATATCACGGTTATTATTTGATTGAATAAAAAATCATCTACATTTTAATCCATTGTTTATTTAAAACGGCTTTTACGCTAGAAAGTGCGCCATTTGTCCATCCTTGGTTATTACTAACAACCTCTCCTACAACAAGCATACCATCTTCGGGGTGTTGAGCCTTATGAATAAATTCCTCTCTATTTTTATATTTATTCGTTAAAGGAGTATAATAGTGTGTTCCAATGGGCCAATAATAATCTTTAATTGCGATTAATTCCAAGTGTTCATCAAGAATACCTAATGATTTTTCTATTAAATCGCAAAACACGTCTCTATTTTTTGGCGTATTTTCTAAATACTTTTTTAGAAAAGTAGCACTGGCGTTGTCGGAATACGCAATCATGTATACTCCTTTACTCGGATCCATTGGTATAATTTTTTGTAAAGGACCGGGAACAATCGTATATCCATTTATATATTTTTTCATTATTTCGGTCGATTTTTTTGAAAATTTCCCATACAGTCTAAGAAAGTTTTGCCCTTTTATTTCATTATAAATACTATTTTTATTAGAAGCACCTGGAATTATCTGTTTTATAGTATCAATGGTTGTAGCAACGATGACTTTATTCGATTCAAATACTATTCCTTTGTCCGTTTCAACTGAAAAGACACGTGGGGTTTCTCCGGTTTTCTTAACACTAACAACATTCATTGATGATTTTATTCTATCAATACCAATTTTATTATGAAGAGTGGTAACCAATAGTTTCCAATCTATATGCAATTTGTCCCAACAACATGCGTTGTCGTCCATTCCATAATTATGTATAACGTCAGATGCGTCTTCATTTTCATAATCGGTATATCCAGCAGACACTAAAAAATCGTTATATAATTTATCTCCTAATATTGGTTTGGAAAACTCTTTAAATGTAGTTCGCGTTTGGGTTTTGTTTTTGTTATATTCGTTTTTTAAATGTTGAATTACCTTTTTAACGTCTACTATTTTATCAATTTGTGTTGAATAATATGGTTTAAATGGAGCTTCTTCATAGGGTAAATTAAGTTCATTTAACAATTTAATTAATAATTTGTCCTTGTGTTTTCTACCTACGCCCGCGCCAGATACTACTTGTGTTCCGTAAAATATATCATTGCCGGTTCTTCCACCAATCCAGTCCTTTTTGTATTTTTCTAAAATAATAAATGAGGTCGATGGCGATGTTTTTTGTATATTATATGCTGCGTATAACCCGGAAATACCACTTCCAATAATAATTATATCATAATACATTTTATATAATTATTATGATATAATTATATCACGCGGATACGATATTTTCGTAGTTTCCCTCCAAAATCCAGATTTTAGAGATATAATAAATAATATAGTTATTATATAATATATTATGCAAAATAAGGCAAAAAAATTAACTATTGCTAGACGTAATAAAAAGATGGGTGGAAAATGGAGTATAAAATATAAAAAAAGTATTAATTGTAATCGTCCCAAAGGATTTTCTCAAAAGCAACATTGTAAATATGGGAGGAAAAATCACACACAAAAGTATCGAAAATAAATAAAAATTTGGGATAATTTGAAAATGGAACTTTTTGCACTTTTATCAATTCAAATACCCATTTTTATATATATAATTATAATGAAATATAAAATACGTTTCATTTTGCAAATTGTAATATTGTATTTGTTTGTTTTTGTTATAACATAAATCATATTCATTTATACATGTTGAAACTTGTAATAGTCCTTTATAAACAGCTAAAAACCCATTATCATATAAATTATGACAATATCTACACATAAATTCTACAACATTTTTATCATTTTTTTCAATATTATTTAATATACATCTTGGTTTTATATGCGCCGTTTCCAATAAACACAATGGTAATTTTTTATCACAAATTATGCACACGGGTTGTTTATTTAACTTTAAATAATTTCTTAACTGTTGTTGTTCCTTCCTAATTTCTCTCAATTCATATTTTCTATGATTTTTGTTGTATTTTTTATAAAATCTAATAATAATTTTTGAATAATAATACTTGTGGTCGTTTAATATTATATCCCCTTCATTAGACAATTCATAATTGTTGTTATGAAAAAAGACAATTTGTTTTTTAATTAAAGCTTTTAATTCTGCCTGTATAACATTTATTTCAATAGAATCGTCATAACGAACCCTTATGTAATTATGTATATCAATTGCGGTGTTTTTATCTTTTAAAATAAACGAATTAATAATATAATCTTTCATATTATTAAAATATTAGTAAAATACGTTTAAGTATATTATAATGAACTCCTGCGACAATGCTTTTCCCGTCTACGGAGTTCACACGGGAAACTTCGACGATCGCTTATGATCCCCTCAAAACCATAATGTTATAACCTCTTTTACCTGGATTATTATTTATATCAACGCCCTTGCTCTTTTCTTCTTTGTAGTTTATCTTTTCAAATTCTTCTCTGAATTTTTTCTGTGTTTTCAAGAACCTTTTCCCGTTTATTTTGCACCATGTTTCGTATATTTCGTATATGTCTTTTAGACCAAACCTTAAATTGGGTTTATCGGTTTTTTTACAGCATGAATTAGTAAATAACAACACATCATTATTGATTAATGGATCAGATGAAATAGTTGTTTGCATAACAGGTGTAATCGTCGAATGAGTTACTATGTCTAACGAACATATATCTGGTTTAGCTTTATCATACAAATATAACCAACCATCGGGAGTTTTCCAATAATATTTTTCAGGTAATTCATATGCATCTTCTATAAAATCATCGCTGTCTTCGTCTGTATATCCGTGATTATTACTTTTTTGTTTATATTCTTCTTTTATAACTGAATAATATACTTTATCTCCGCGAACAAAATATGGGTTGTTTTTTATATTCGTATCAGATTTTTGTATATGATATTTTTCTTTATCAAAATGAAAGATGTGGGTTTTATTGTTTATATAATCTAATATTCTGATAGGTTTTTTACATACTTCTTGTGTTTTTGAGTTTACAGCAGATATATATGATGAAATGCGACATTCTCGTATATAATTGGTCAATTTTTTACCAAGATCTGTATCAATATGCTTTGCATTGAATCTTAAATTATAATAATTATCTTTATCTTCTTCAAATACCCCTTCTTTTTTTTCATAGATTGTAGAATAAAACTGTTTTTTTTTGTATTTTTCTAGAAAAACGTCAATATTCATTTCCTTTATTTCATTAATGCAAATATAGTCGGCGAACTTTCGTTCTTTACACCACTTTCTAATTTCAATATCATCCATGTCGTCAATACTTATTAACGAATAACCGTTCATTTTTTTATCAAAGTGTTTATTTGTTTTTAAATTTTTTCGTTTCTTAGACACATCAATATATTTCATATATTTACCAAACTTTAAATCACCATTATCAAAAATTTTATTTTCCAACAAGTCTTTGATGTCTTCCCAATTATCGCAATCCATAATATATTTTTCTATTTCTTTTATAAATTTCACATAAAAGTTTTGTATTACATCTTGTAATTCAGGAGTAGTCCATAAGGTAAGTTTCATAAGTCCGTTTATTAGTTCTGTGTCGTTATATTTTCCTTGTAATCTTAGTCGTTGTGAAATATCGGTGCAATTAAATGACGCATGAGACACAAAATACTGATCTGTTAAATGAAGTGAAAAATCATCGTAATCATCGCTTGTAAACGAATAACCTCTTTCTCCATACTTACCCGTTATGGTTATAATTGTTTTATATACAATAGGCACATCGCTTTTTTCAAATAATATTCTTAGCAACTTATAGACAAGTTTTATATTTAGAATTTTTGTATTAATATCGAAATAACAATAATTATTCGGTAACCTTTCGGATTTTTCAGTATCTATAGATGAACCATATACTCCTCCTGGTTGCCACAGCCTAGAACTTGTTGACGATCGGTTTTTATCCCATTGAGACAAATATTTAAGATTTTGTTCGTATTTTTTTGATAAATATAATCTTAAACAATTTCCGTGATATATCACAATAAATATATCTGAAAAATCCTTAATTATTTTATCCACTAAACAAAATTGGCTTGCTCTTTCCTTCTCTTCGCTAATTAAGAACGAATTATATTTAGAGTTCGGCCTTTCGCGTATTTGTTCTATGATTTTTTTAATATTAATATTGTAATCTTCAACGATATCATAACGTGTTTTCTTTTGTGGCTTGTCTGCATCTTGGTAATTCCACCAAGAATGCACGTGTTTTGTGTTAAAACTTATTGAATCATTAAATAATCCATAATAATCGCACGACCTAGTCATTTTATGGACCTTTGATATTTTAATTTGTATATCCGCCTGGTCGCTTAAGCGCGTCGTTATGTTATATAATAGAGAATGTGCCGTCCCGGTAATGTGCAGTGCATATTTAACCTTTTTATATATTTGAGCAATTAGTATTTCGCACGCAGTTATATCTTTTTTATCGTTGTCGTTACTTCTATCATTTGACGAGGTAGGAGACATTAGATCACTTTCATCAACTAATATTGTTATATTAACCAGTTCGTCATTATGATAGATATATTCACTGAATTTTGTATTTATTTTTGCTAATTGTGTATAGTTCATTAAACAGCAGTATATGTCGTTTGAGTTTATTGCCTCCTTGTTGTTTAATTTATTAATAGTGTCGTTGCTATTGATATCCTTTAATTCTGGTAGTTTGTAATCCTTCCAATATTCAACATTTGTTTCCTCAAAATATTCTTGTAATTCGTGATTAAACTTTTCAAATAAGGTTTTAATAAATTGAATATTAAAATTATAGTTTTCCGTGCCTACAATATCATCTTGTAATTGTTTTTGGTCTATTGTTAAATTCCTAAAAATATACAGGACGGGCCTTTTTAAAATATGAACGGAAATCCACATTATTATACACGCCTGAACCCGTTTTCCCAATTGTATATCCCCCCATAATAATTCTATTGTCGATTTTTCATTTTCTTCTAGATCAAGTGCAGCTAATAAGTCTACTTCAAAAGAGGGCGAATCAATATTTTCTGGTATATTTTTTAATTTTATCGGATTTCCCCCCCAATTATGTCGTTCTAGGCTTTCACCATTGATATATTTACACTTATCTAACATTACATTTATAATTTTTTCAAGCGGTTTTTTAAATATGTCGTTTCTTTTTTTGAAAAACGTATTTATTTTATCTTGTAAATATGTGGGCATTTATGTATTTAATATATAATATGAAGGCAAATCTTTAAATAGATTTTTATATTTATAGAAATAAAAATGCCTTGAAAATATATGCCTAACATTATTATTATATAATAATGTCTCGCAAAAGCTATGATTATAAATCACATATAATTCGCATTATATGCGAGAATATAAGACGAACTAGTAAAGCGGCTTGGTATGGAGATAAATAATATGAAGCAATCCGAAGTTTTCATATATAATCGCATATGCTAACGATGAAATTTGCCTCCCTCTGACTATTACCGGCGTTTTCGTCTGCAATCTGAAACGGTTTACCGCACCCATAGATCAAATCTTGGTTTTTTAAGTCGTCGCATATCTCTTTTGTCGAGTGGGGATCCATTTGTTTCCCGGTTTTCTTGACGACCCCGTGTCTGAAAATACCACAATTTAGTTTTTCGATGATTATCGGATCGGAACAATGTGGGCATACAATTACACTCTCCGCGTCATACACATGTTTTCGAAGTTTATTTGGGAAACTCGTTCTTTTATCCATCTAAGATATATACGGTAAACGACCTGAACGTTTACTATGTTTACATAATATATGTTATCGAACTTTATCCAAGATATTATCGACCGAGAACAGCAAAATCCGGATCTACAATCAACCATTGATGTGCAGGCAATATTGCGTGCAGCCGAGAATGTAGAATCGGATTTTTTAAATACCCAGACAACACAGTCAATTTCATCTGATGTTGTCCAAGCATTACGATCTTCGGATATTTCCGATACAAACATTCGAGAATTATGCGATAAATTGATCGAATATCGTCACGTTGAACATGTTTATCAAATACACAAGGGTAAACATGTGAGGTGGTTACGGAATGGAAAATTGACGAACGGAGGAATCGTCGTTGATGTGAAATTCCTAGATACGGGGACCCACATTCTATGTAAAAATCGAGAACGGTTCGTGCAATATAAGTTTGACGATTGCACCACATTTCAGCGCTTATCATCGGACGAAATCCTCATTTTACAACTCAAACTCGCAAACTAGAATCGAATTAACCCTTCAAGATCATTGTCCGACGCTATTCTTGGAATGTTTATATGAGTAAAATCTTGGAAATATTGTCTTGCCCAGCTCGATACACCCTCGTTGATTAAGAGGAACACTGCACTAGCCATAATCATAACGCGATCGTTGGATGTGCAATTTAGTCTGCGAAACGGGTTGAATCGAATAAGTAATATAATCGCGATAAATATTCGAACACCAATATTAATATAGTCAGTGTATTTTGGGTCAACACGCGCGATACCAAATATAGATCCGAAATATAATGCGTAAAGTATACCGATTAACCAGTAATAAACAGAAACTGATATACCGTCTAGCTTGGAATCGATGGATTGTATTGTTTCGAAAATGTAATGACTCATATATTCTATGCGTAGAATATATAAGTCCATTCAAGTAGCGCCTATGCCCGTTTTTCGGAACGACTTAACCAACGAATTGGTCTCCATTCCACATAGGCTCTTGGAACCTCGTTTGTCGGCAATCCGGGGATGATTGATTGCATAACATAATATATGACGTCGCGCATTTTATTCATATGGATTCCGTCCATGGGAGCCTTATCCTGAAAATACATATTAAATGCATCGATAGCTGCCTGGGTCGGTTTCCCCTGATTGGGACCAGAATCGATGAAATAATATTTAATGAGGTCCTCAATTTTCGTATTAAGAGCAGAAGGGTTGGCTATAGTAATATTAATATCGGTAATCTGGTATCCATCGACTTCCGTAGAACCTATAATCATGGTGTTTGAGCTTTCGGCTAAGGACGCGACTCCCGGAATATTCGAACTATTACTGAGATTCCATCCACTAAACTCCCAGCCAGATGTGCTATTGTCGACACGGTTTCCTGCATTACTTTTTGTGGGTGTTTTGGCTGTTGATTTTTGTGCCTCCTCCCAGGCAGACGCAATACCATCTAAACAACTTCCCGGACACGCTAGTCTACAGTCGTCGTTGTTGGCGCACGATGCTCCACCATTTTTACCCGATCCCCCTCCGCTGCGGCCACCTCTACCGCCATTCGCATTATCGTATGTATTATCTGAATTATTATCGCCCGCGTCGCCATTTGCGTTACCACTCGAATCATTATCGGTATTATTCAGCGCACTTGAGAAAGCCGCGAATGGTTGACCCTTATATATTTTATATGTGGGGGTTGGTTGAATTTGGATTGGAAAGATTGGATCACCCGTCCATTTGATTGCAGGCCAAGCCTGTGTCGGTATAGGATTGTTTGTTATTTGAATATTTGGTATTACAATATTGAGTAAATAATAGCCAATGTCGTTTAATTTGCCCTTGTTTTCGGAGGTAATTGTCCCAGTGATGGGCGAACTACCGCCGGTAATGTAATTCGAATAAAGTTCAATCGTATCGGTATACGGGAAACCGCGTTTATCGAAATACATGGATATATATCGATCGATCATTTGATTTATGGTTTCACCTTGGTATGCCGGGAGGGGTTTGATATTGTATTGCTCCTCACTTATATACGGGTTAATTACCGGGCGTGGTAATGTGCGTGCACCCTCGCGGATTGTATGCGATTTTGCTAGATATGTACCAAGAAAGAACCCAAATATACCCAATATTAATATATATAACAAAATTGTGTATACGGGCTCGGAATTCATACTATACTATACTATAATTACATAAAAACTATTGCATAGTAAGAATTAATCAACCTACATAATAATGAATGGCGAAGTGAGAACGAACACAAGCAATATGATAGCCAATAAATATCTACCAATGTCCAAGATCGGGTCTGGTAAATTTGGAGCCGTGTATGCGGGAAAATATGTAAAAACAGACAAACCAGTCGCGATAAAGATAGAATTCTTGGACACAGCCCTGCAAACATTGAAACACGAGACTACAATATTGAACTATTTGCACTCGAAAGGTTCGGTATACACGCCGCAAGTTTATTGGTATGGTATTCATTTAAAACAATACGTGTTAGTGATGCCGTTATACGAGACATCTATTGAGGATTTATTACATCAGCATTCTACTATTCCGTCCAAGATACAATCTATCAAAATGGCTACAAAAATGATAGATATTTTAGAGACAATCCATACGATGGGTGTGATTCATCGAGATATAAAAGCGCAAAATTTTATGTTAAATGGGTCGGACATATATTTGATCGATTTCGGGTTATCGAGTGTATATGTAGACGACAATGGGAAAAATTTCGAACCAAGATCGGCGAGTTCATACATGTTAGGCACGCCTAAATTCGTTAGTATTCATATACACAACGGACAAGACCCGTCGCGCCGGGACGATTGCATATCAGTGATGTATATTTTGTTGTATATGATGCGAGGAGGACACGTTCCGTGGGAGAATATTAATATACAGGCATCGGGAACGTATGAAGAAAACCACATTTTATATTATAAAAATGTGGAGAGAATTCGAATAAAGATGGATTATAACGAGTCACTTGATCCGAGCTCGTCCATCGGTATTATTTTAAAACATTTGCATGAATTATCGTTTGCCGACCGTCCAAATTATCAATGGATAATTTCAACATTAATGGAAGGGTTTTAACTTGTTTTCTTTTCGATGCGATTAAACATGTCGGGATTATATACTAGATGTCCGGTGGGTTTATATTGATTCACCGACGTGTATTGCTTTTGTTGCTTATCCGAGTTTATATTTGGGTTTAACATACGTGCATTTGGATCGTTCGATTCGTTCATTAACATTTCGTTTTTATTATCGGACGACGAAATCACCTGACCAAACTCGTCAACGGAAACACCAGTTTTCTTTTTATATTCAGACCGCACATATGCAGGGATCCAATTTGACCAACATACAAACAGAGTATTCGGATGAACATATCGAATATGAAACTTGTTCGCCTCTAGTTTGGCCACAATATATGCGATGCAATCGGCCTTATCATATACTGGCTCGCCAAATATATATTCCGGAATCGTAAACCATATATGTTGATCAGCAGTTTTGTTGCGACTGGTGAGCGTAATTCGCTTATGTATGCGGTTCAAAATTTTATTGAATATTGAAACTTGGCGTAAATCGCGGCGCTGTTTTTTTTCATAAAGATCGTCAATGTTGATATCGCCAACATTATCACTATCGGTGGTGTATAAGAAGCAGGACATTCGGGTTATACTATGTATTGAAAAAAACTTGGACAAACATCATAATGAAATGATCAATATAAATAGTGGAAGCGTATACACTCTAATGGAATCTGACGATAATACAATAACCCCCACAATTAAACATTTGGTTATTGCGGGTGGCGGAACATACGGGTTATCTGCCTACGGTGCACTCAGAGAAACTCACAACCACGGTATATGGGATATTAAAAATATTGAAAGTTGTTATTGCACCTCGATTGGTGCAGTAATGTCCGTGATTATATTTCTTGGATATGACTGGGCGACACTCGATAATTATTTTATAAGGCGTCCATGGTCAACGGTGTTTAAATATGATATTCATACGATTATAAATTCGTATGAAAAATGCGGGGTATTTGATCATACCCTATTAAATGATGCATTGAAGCCACTATTTATGGGTGCGGATATATCATTGGATATCACGATGCGAGAGTTTTTTGATAAAACGGGCGTGACTATGAATATTTTCACCGGCGAATTAAATGCGTTCAAATTGGTGTGTATTTCACACACAACCCATCCGGATTGGAGGGTGATGGATGCATTATATGCGTCTGCAAGTAT
>Ga0209442_1000413_pt1 | contig 25250 bp, 26 predicted proteins | sample LauGreSBDMM110DD_2_FD_187565 | JGI IMG/M metagenome (GOLD analysis project Ga0209442, IMG submission 187565) | Freshwater lake microbial communities from Lake Michigan, USA - Sp13.BD.MM110.DD (SPAdes) (version 2) | ecosystem: Environmental > Aquatic > Freshwater > Lake | place: Lake Michigan...
GATTCGCGGCGAAGATGTCTTGATGGATAAGTTGATTTCAAAGAGCGCGCGTGAGGCTGAATTTCTTACCTTTACATCCGAACAACGCTTAGTTAAAGATGGTTATGAAGTGGGCCAATTGCAGGTGGCAGTTGATGCAACCGGTCGTGGATTTAGCGATGTAATTTCTGCGATGCCTGCAGCGGCAAGTCATCCACGTGGTGAAAGAATTGTCGAAGGTGCATTCTTTGGGCGTGCGCGCTTAGAAGGTAATGACATTGGCTATACAACGATCGCTGCTGCGGGAGCGCACGCCTGCGTGCTTCACTGGATTCGCAACGACGGCGCTGTTCGCAACGGAGAGCTCTTGTTGCTAGATGCTGGCGTTGAAATGGATTCTTATTACACCGCAGATATAACTCGCACCTTGCCGATAAATGGAAAGTTCACTCCGGCACAACGCGCTTTATATATGTTGGTTTATGAGGCACAACTCGCGGGATTCGCTGCGGTAAAACCAGGAGCGCAATTCTTAGATATTAACCGCGCATCACAACGTGTTCTAGCCGAAGGTTTAGCAAATATGGGCGTCTTAACAATTAGCGCCGAGGAATCAATGAAGCCTGAAGTTGGTTTACATCGGCGTTGGACGCTGCACGGAGTTAGCCATCACCTTGGCCTGGATGTACACGATTGCGAACATGCTCGCCAAGATATGTACCGCGAAGGAATTCTGCGCGAAGGAATGGTTTTAACCGTAGAACCAGGGCTTTATATCCAACCCGATGATGAATTATTTGCACCGGAATACCGCGGAATTGGTATCCGCATAGAAGATGATGTCGTTGTTACCGCCGATGGCTACCGCAATTTAAGTGAGAATATTCCGCGCCACCCAGATGCAGTTGAAGAGTGGATCAAAGCAGTCCAACAAGCGAGATAAGATAAGAGAATGAGCCAATCGCTAATTCACGCTCGAGGACTGACTAAAAAGTTTGGTGATTTCACCGCCGTTAATGGAATTGATTTCGATGTAGTTAAAGGTGAATCCTTCGGACTGCTGGGACCAAACGGGGCTGGGAAATCAACTGCCATGCGAATGATCGGTGCCACCTCACAGCGCACGTCTGGTGATCTCACGATTCTAGATAAAGACCCAGAGAAATTTGGTCCACAAATTCGCGCCCACCTTGGTGTTGTTCCGCAACAAGATAATTTGGACACTTCTTTAAGTGTTACTGAAAATCTGTATATCTACGGGCGTTACTTCGGGCTAAGCCGTAAATTTCTGAAAGGTAAAATTGAAGAACTTTTGAGCTTTGCCCAACTTGAAGAGAAGCGAAATGCCAAAGTTGAATCGTTAAGTGGTGGAATGAAGCGCCGCCTAACTATTGCACGCGCACTTGTTAGCGAGCCTGAGATCTTGATGCTTGATGAGCCAACAACTGGGCTGGATCCACAAGCGCGACACATTTTGTGGGATCGCCTCTTTAGGTTAAAGGAAGATGGCGTAACACTGCTGATTACAACTCACTTTATGGATGAGGCTGAACAACTCTGTGATCGCCTGGTGGTTATGGATAAAGGCGCAATTATGGCCGAGGGAAGTCCGGCACAACTCATAAAAGATTATTCAACAAAAGAAGTTCTTGAAGTTCGCTTTGGGTCAGAACGCAATGCACTTATGGCAGATGACTTGCGCCAATACTGTGATCGCATAGAAGAGCTCCCTGATCGAATCTTGATGTATGCCGAAGATGGTGAAGAATTGCTCGAACGTATCTATAAAAAAGGTTTACACCCAAAGACTTCACTTGTGCGCCGCTCTTCACTGGAAGATGTTTTCCTCCGTTTGACCGGAAGAACGCTGATCGATTAATGAGCTTTTCCCAAACTAGGCAAGGTTCACTCAAGATCGTTGATGCCGCACGAGTCACTGCACGTGGTGCTTTATTTGTTACTGAGGCTCGTCTGCGCACAATGCTCAAATGGGTTTGGTTAATTATCTCGATTGCGATCGCTAACCCTGTTCTGTATCTCGTTTCAATTGGTCTCGGACTTGGTTCTTATATCGATAAGAACACAGGTGCAATGGGGGTAGATGGCGTCTCATATCTAACTTTTCTCGCACCGGCGCTATTAGCAACCGCAGCAATTCAAGGAGCGATGGATGAGAGCGTCTATCCAACTCTCGAGGGATTTAAGTGGAATAAAACTTTCTTCTCAATGAATGCGACACCACTGAGCGGAAATCAAATTGCGATGGGCGTTTTCTTAAATAGTCTAATTCGAACTATCTTTACAGCGATTTTGTATTGGTTAGTTATGCTCGCATTTGGAGTACTTGACTCTCCACGCGCATGGCTTGCCATCTTCACCGCAGTTATGGCCGGTGCAGCATTTGGTGCATCTATGCAAGCTTTAGCCGGCTTTCTTGAAAACGAGAATGTCTTCTTTACTGTTGTTGAGCGATTTATCGTTATGCCGCTCTTCTTATTCTCTGGCACTTTCTATCCGCTCACAAATATGCCGATATTTCTGCAATGGATCGGCTGGATCTCACCTCTGTGGCACGCAACCGAATTGGGCCGCTGGTTAACCTACGGTTCTGAGATTTCTACGCCAATGCTCTTCCTGCACTTCATATTCTTAAACTCAATTCTCATCTTTGGATTAATTGCATCACGCCGAATCTTTACAAAAAGGTTGGGCAAATAATGATTCTTTCAACCGCGGTCGCAATTGCCGAAGCGCGCATGGGTAAACCTGGCGAAAAGTATTATTCAGGTCGCTCGAGAGCAATTATGGAGCGCGCCTACATCGCCTTTAAATCATCCACCTGGCTAATTGTTATCTCCGGTTTTTTTGAGCCAGTGTTATTTCTTCTCTCATTTGGCTACGGTCTCAAAGATCTTGTGGGAGATATAACCGTTGCGGGACAACCAGTAGGTTATGTCGCATTTATTGCGCCCGCACTTTTGGCAACGAGTGCCATGAACGGCGCTATTTATGATTCAACGATGAATGTTTACTTCAAGATGAATCACGACCGCGTTTATCACGGAATGCTTGCGACCTCACTTGGCCCGATGGATGTTGCACTCGGTGAAATTAGTTGGGCGCTGCTTCGCGGTTTTTCTTACGCCATTGGCTTTATGGCTGTTGTTCTCCCACTGGGACTTGTTCCTAGCGCTTGGGGTATCTTGGCAATTCCGGCAGCAGTTTTAATTGCCTTTGGTTTTGCATCCTTTGGAATGGCGGTGACTTCATATATGAAGTCATACCAGCAACTTGAAATGATAAATATTTTCTTACTTCCAATGTTTTTATTCTCAGGCTCTTTCTACCCACTTTCTGTCTTCCCAGATTGGTTGCAGACCGTGATTCGCCTCTTCCCCTTGGCGCACGCTATTGATTTAGTTCGCGGATTGATGCTGGGTAATGTTTCTTGGGCGCTCCTCGAGCACGTTGCCTATTTTGTGGTCATGATTGTTATTGGATTGTTCTTCACAACAAGGCGCCTCAACGCCTTATTTATGCGTTAAGAAACTAACTGCAAACCTAGATAAGCAGCAGCCAGACCAAAGCCAAGTGACATCACAAGGTTGATGGTGATCTCTTTATAACGCTTTAACTCAAAGCCCAAATAAATATCGAGCATAAAAGTAGACCAGGTTGTGAATGCGCCAGCGAAACCAACTGCCAACAAGTCGTATGTGCTTTCTGTCTTTGTATAAGTCAAACCGATTACAAATGAGCCAATCACATTTACCAAGAAGATTCCATAGGGCTTACTCGTAAATCTTCGGATGTATTGATCAATTGCAAATCGCGCCGGAGCGCCAATTGCGGCGCCTAAAATCACATACCAAGTATTCACTTGCGCACCGGGATCAGTTTGCGGCTAAGTGGCAAGACAAGCAAAACGATTAGCAAACTTATGACAATGTTTTGCGCCAAGAAGAGTACTCCACCAGAAATTGGTTGAACTACTTGCACGGTTACCGCTGAAAAAGTTGTCATTCCGGCGCAGAAGCCAGGTAGTAAAAGATGACGGAGCTCGGTCACACCGCGTCGCTCCATTAAAACCAATAGCGCGCTAGCAAGGGCAACACCAATTAAATTGGCAGCAAGAGTGCCGTTTCGATCATCCGGAATTACAACAGATAGTCCGAAGCGGACTAAAGTGCCTGCTACTCCGCCTACGGCAACAAGTAGCAGCGACTTCATATTTAGCTGCGCTTTTCTCTCTTTAAGAGACCGGCAAACATACGAGCTGGATCGTATTTGATATCAACAACACGTTCCTTCATCGGAATAATTGCATTGTCAGTGATCTTGATGTGCTCTGGACAAACTTCAGTGCAGCACTTGGTGATGTTACACATTCCAAGGCCATGTTCTTCTTGCGCAGTGCGCTTGCGATTTTTTAAGATATCAAGTGGGTGCATATCAAGTTCTGCGATGCGTATAAAGAAGCGTGGGCCAGCGAAAGATTTCTTATTCTCTTCGTGGTCACGAACTACGTGGCAAACATCCTGACATAAGAAACACTCGATGCACTTGCGGAACTCTTGTGATCGCTCGACATCGACTTGTTCCATGCGCGCTTGCCCTGGCTTTAAATCTGCAGGCGGTGCAAATGCCGGAATCTCCATCGCCTTCTTGTAGTTAAAGGAGACGTCGGTGACCAAGTCTTTAATAACTGGAAATGCGCGAAGTGGCGTAACTGTAATAGTTTCGCCTTCTTCAAATGAGGCAACCTGCGTCATACAAGCAAGACGTGGCTTGCCGTTGATCTCCATTGAGCAAGAACCGCATTTACCAGCTTTGCAATTCCAGCGAACTGCGAGATCGCCCATCTGGGTTGCTTGTACGCGGTGAATTACATCAAGCACAACTTCGCCTTCGTTAACATCTACCTGAACATCTTTAAGACCACCGTCAGTTGCATCTCCTCGCCAAATGCGAAGGTTTAATTTGCGCGCCATTAGTTGGAACCGCCTTTCGCGATTTCTTCCGGTGTCATGTACTTCTTAAGTTCATCGACGTCAAAGAGATCAAAGAGTTCCTTTGGCATAAATGGCAGCGTTTGTTTGCGCACGCTTACTTGGTTGCCATCGAATGATGCGATGTGGTTGCTTTGGCGCCAACCCGAATCCATACCCGGGAAATCATCACGAGTATGTCCACCGCGAGATTCTTCGCGACTGATTGCAGACTTGGCAGTGCTCTCAGCAACTAACAACATATTGTCGAGATCAAATGCCAAGTGGAAACCTGGATTGAATTTGCGACCACCAGAGACTGCAACATTTGCGCTGCGCTTTCTGATCTCGGCAATCTTTTCAATCGCTTCTTTTAACTCAGAACCGGTGCGGATAATGCCGACTAAGTTATGAGTTACTTCTTGCAATTCTGCGTGAAGTGAATAAGAGTTTTCGCCACCACTGCGTGCAAATGGCGCTTCGATACGTGCGGCGGCGGCGGCAACGGTTGCATCTGAAACAGATGCGTTGCTGTTCTGCTTAACGTATGCGGCGGCGCCCATTCCGGCGCGACGACCAAAGACCAAAAGATCTGAAAGTGAATTACCGCCCAGGCGATTTGAACCGTGCATTCCGCCGGCAACTTCACCTGCTGCGAATAGGCCTGGAACGCCAACAGCGGCTGCAGTATCTGGCTCTACTTCAACGCCACCCATTACATAGTGACAAGTTGGGCCAACTTCCATCGCCTCTTTTGTAATATCAACGCCGGCTAGTTCGTAGAACTGATGCCACATAGATGGCAGGCGCTTCTTAATTATTTCAGCAGAAATACGCTTAGAAACATCTAGGAATACGCCGCCGTGTTCAGTGCCGCGACCAGCTTTTACTTCGGAGTTAATCGCGCGCGCTACTTCATCGCGTGGCAAAAGCTCTGGTGGGCGGCGGTTATTATCTTGATCGACATACCAACGATCTGCTTCTTCTTCGTTATCTGCATACTTATCTTTAAATACATCTGGGATGTACTTAAACATAAAACGCTCGCCTTTATTGTTTGTAAGAATTCCGCCTTCACCACGAACAGATTCAGTCACCAAAATTCCACGCACAGATGGCGGCCAAACCATTCCGGTTGGGTGGAACTGCAAAAATTCCATATCAACTAAATTTGCGCCAGCCTTTAGCGCAAGCGCGTGGCCATCGCCAGTGCCTTCCCAAGAGTTGGAGGTAATTTTAAATGTCTTTCCGACGCCACCGGTTGCAATGATTACTGCAGGTGCTTCAAATAGAACTTCTGATCCGGATTCGCGCCAATAACCGTATGCACCAGCGATCTTGCCGCCTTCTTTTAAGATCTCAGTAATTGTTAACTCAGCAAAAACTTTAAGGTGTGATTCGTAATCACCGTGCTCACGTTTATCGGCTTGTTGCAGGGCGACAATCTTCTGTTGCATTGTGCGGATAAGTTCTAGCCCGGTGCGATCGCCGACATGTGCAAGACGTGGATATTCGTGTCCACCGAAGTTACGTTGGCTAATTTTTCCTTCTTTGGTGCGATCAAATAGCGCACCCCACATTTCAAGTTCCCAGATGCGATCTGGAGATTCCTTGGCGTGTAATTCGGCCATACGGAAATGGTTTAGAAATTTTCCACCGCGCATCGTGTCGCGAAAGTGCACCATCCAGTTATCGTTTGAATTCGCATTTCCCATTGAAGCTGCCGCGCCACCCTCAGCCATAACTGTGTGCGCCTTGCCAAATAGTGATTTACAGATGATTGCTACGCGTAAACCTGATTCGCGCGCTTCAACAGCTGCACGAAGTCCGGCGCCGCCGGCACCAATTACAAGAACGTCATACTTATAACGCTCGAGGGCAATCTTTTCTGTAGTCATATCTATTGGCATCCCTTAGAAGAAGTAGAAATTGGTCCAGGCGCCAGTTGCAACTTGGCGAACGTAGATATCGGCAAAAGCAACCGCGGCAAGTGAGTACCAAGCAAATTGCTGATGTTTATGATTTAGAACTGAAACCCAACTCCATAACTTGTAGCGAATTGGATGCGCTGAGAAATGCTTCAAGCGTCCACCAATTGTGTGGCGACAAGTGTGACAAGAAAGTGAATAGAACCAGAGAAGCGTGGAACTTGCCACGAGAACAAGGGAGCCAACGCTCATATGTCCCCATTCGCCTTCAACACTCTTAAATGAAATTATCGCGTCATAAGTAAGGAACATGTTAAAAATTAAACCAGCGTAGAAGAACCAGCGGTGTGCGTTCTGCAAAATTAGTGGAGCGCGAGTTTCACCCGTGTATTTAGTATGTGGCTCTGCAACTGCGCAAGCAGGCGGTGATAGCCAGAATGCGCGGTAGTAAGCCTTGCGGTAGTAATAACAAGTCATGCGGAAACCGAGTGGGAAGATCAAAATAATTAGCGCAGGTGAAAGTGCGAAGTTAAAAATTTCAGCGCTCACGGGCGTCCACCCAAAAATTGTCGCCTCAGGTACGCAAGCTTCAGAAAGACATGGTGAATAGAAAGGTGAGATTAAATGGTCTTTGTAATAATTTGCGCCTTCGAATGCGCGAAAGGTGGCATAGATAATGAAGCTAAATAAAACTCCAAAGGTAATGGCTGGTTCTAACCACCACTTATCTGTGCGAAGCGTGCGCTCTTTAATTTTGGCGCGGGTTGGAGAAAAGACTCCGGACATTGCTTCCCCTTTATCCTTAAAGATTTCTTAAGGGCAAGTGTGCGCTTGAATAGGAAAAGTCGCTAGGCGTAACCCCACAGACAGGCTATGAAGTCAGCCACAGGTTGAAGAAAAACTGGCGGAGGGCGTGGGATTTGAACCCACGAAACTTTCGTTTGCCGGTTTTCAAGACCGGTGCACTCGGCCGCTATGCGAGCCCTCCGTGGGAGAGATTACCCGAACTTCTCGGCCTTTAAAAATCGACGCTAATTACCGCGGAAGTTCGAGCAGCTTCTCAATAATTATTGCAACACCATCTTGATTGTGAGGAGGCGCTACATCTTTCGCATTTGCTGGTCCCGCATGGTGACCATCGATCATTGCATATGATCTACCGGCCCATTGCAACATAGAAAAATCGTTTGGGTTATCACCAAAAGCAACACAATCTTCTGCAGTTATTCCAATGCGCGCAGCCATCATCGCCAAAGTTTCACCTTTAGAAACACCTAGCGCAGAAATTTCAAGTAATGAATCGTTATTTGCAGAGTGCGTAACATTTACCACGCCTTGCAGCGCAGGTGTTGCTAAAGCCAACATCTCATCGGCAGAAATTTCTTGTTGCGAAAGTCTTGCTAGCAATTTGAGTGCAGGGCGATTTGTTACCGAATCAATAGTGTCTACGCCAACATCATCCATACCAATATCCCAACGCGGAATATAAGCCTTCTCACGATGGAAGTGATCATTTGATTCAACCGCAAAAGAAACGTTGGGAATCCTCTCGCGCAAAATATCTACCGCTTTTTGCAGTTCGACTGGTTGAATCATCCATTGTTCAAGAACTTTATCGTTGTGCATGTCGTACAGAAGTCCACCATTGCAACAAATTGCCGTTCCAAAATCAAATGCCTCGCGCACATCGCTCATCCAGCGAGCAGGGCGCCCGGTTACGAAGAAGACTTCGATGCCTAAATCACGAGCCTTAGTAAATGCCGCAATCGTGCGATGTGAGATGCCTTCGTTGTGAGGAACGATCGTGCCATCTAAATCAGTTGCAATTAACTTGGGGCGACGATCACTCACACAAGCTCAAATCTCTTCATTCCAAGGAATGGTTGTAATGCAGCAGGAACATTTACAGTCCCATCAGAATTTTGATGGTTTTCAAATATCGCAACAATCATGCGGGGAATCGCTACTAGCGTGCCATTTAACGTTGCTACAGCCTTGGTTCCGTCGGCATCTTTATATCGAATATTTAAGCGGCGAGCTTGGAATTCTGTGCAGTTAGAAGTACTTGTCACTTCGCGGTAAGCGTTCTGGGTCGGAATCCAAGCTTCAATATCAAATTTGCGGGTCGCGCTAGATCCTAAATCACCAGATGCCACATCAATTACTCGAAATGGAATCTCCATTGCATTAAGGAAATCTTTCTCCCATTGCAACAATCGTTGATGTTCTTCTTTCGCCTCTTCTGGCTTACAGAAAGAGAACATTTCAACTTTATCGAATTGGTGAACACGAATAATGCCGCGGGTATCTTTGCCATAACTTCCTGCTTCGCGACGAAAACATGAAGAATATCCGGCATAACGCAATGGAAGCTTTTCTGCAGGTAGTACTTCATCCATGTGATAGGCCGCGAGTGGAACTTCACTTGTGCCGACTAAGTAGTAGCCATCTTTTTCTAAGTGGTAAACATTCTCGGCGGCTTGTCCTAGAAAACCAGTGCCTTCCATCGCCGCTGGCTTAACCAGAACTGGAGGGATAACCGGAGTAAATCCAGCCTTTAACGCACTTTGAATTGCGTAGTTAACAAGTGCAAATTCCAACATTGCACCGACACCAGTTAAATAGTAAGAACGTGATCCAGAAACTTTTGCACCACGTTCAGTATCGATAGCGCCGAGTAACTTACCGAGTTCAACGTGATCTTTTGCTTCAAATCCATCTTTCGTAAAATCACGTGGAGTGCCGACGTGTTCGATAGTTACGAAATCGGCTTCACCACCAATAGGTGCCTCTGGATCTAAAAGATTTGAAAGTTGCATTACTAGAGCGCTAGTTTGAGATTCAACTTCTGTGCGCTTGGCATCGGCGGCTTTTACCTTTTCCGCCAAAGCTTTGGAATTTTCAAGTAATGCGGCCTTTTCTTCACCTTTTGCTGCACCAACAGATTTTGAGAGCGTGTTCTGCTCTGCGCGCAGCGTTTCAAATTCAGCCAGCGCTGCACGGCGAATTTCGTCAATTGCTAAAATTTTATCTACGATCGCAACGTCTTCGCCGCGACCTTTCTGTGAAGCGCGCACAACATCAGGATTTTCGCGCAAGAACTTAATGTCGATCATTGTTATTGCGCCTCTCTTGGATAAGAGCCTAGGAACCTGATGTCATCGCAGATCTCTTTCAGTTCTGCCATGCTGGCGCCCACTGCTGAATCATTAATGTGGCCTTCCACATCAATAATGAAATGGTAGTGACCTAATTCGCGACCAGTGGGACGACTCTGAATAAATGTCAGGTTGACGCTATTTTTTGCAAAGACTTGCAAGATTTCCAGCAAGGCTCCGGCATGGTCGATATCTATAAATATCGCCATTGATGTGCGGTCGTGGCCAGTTGCTTCAGGAACCCAACCTGGTTTCTGAGCACAGATAAATCGAGTTACTGCTCCGGTGTTATCGCCAACATCTTCAGCGATTACTTCTAAGCCAAAGTGTGATGCGGCAGCACTTGATGCAATTGCTGCATCTAATTCGCCTTTACTGACCAACTCTGCGGCTGCGGAAGTTGAGTTAGTTGGCACTATTTCTACGTGCGGATAATTCTTGGCAATAAACGCCCGGCATTGCGATTCTGCATGTGGATGCGTGCCGATTCGAACAAATTTACTTGTGCCAGGTTTTGCCATAAAGGCGAATGAAACAGGCAGCGTCACTTCGGCGGCAATTGTTAGTGGATCTCCTGTTGCAAGCTCATCAAGGGTGCGAGCAACAACGCCTTCTACCGAATTCTCAATTGGTACAAGAGCGTATTGCGCATCTCCGGTACGAACGGCATTTAGCGCTGCAGTGACATTTGCAAATGGAATTAATACATCTGAATCACAAGTGATCTTTTTTAGCGCAGCCTCAGTAAAAGTCCCAACTGGACCCAAGTAGGCAAATCTATGGCTTTCTGATGCGCTCACTGGTTAAGGATACCTGCTAATAAGTAGGCGCTGATCCCTAATTAAATAGCTCACTTAATATTGCTTAAGAAATCACGCACAAAGCCGGGACGGTCAGTAATCAGATTGTCCACGCCTAATTCATAACAGAGCCTAATGTCAGATGGATCATTGACGGTCCAGACATTTAATTTACGGCCGGCGCTTTTTATCCGTTTTGCCAAATCTGGATTTTTTTGCAATTGGGTAATATCTGGACCTAAAGAGCGAGCAGAAGAGTGCAGCGCGTTAAACCAAGGAATGAAGTTATTTAATAAATATGTAGTTTCAATGTTTTTATCTAACTGCTTAATATGCTCAATCGCCAACCAGGAAAATGACATCACGTTAACTTCAATATCAGCTCTTTTTATGCGCTTTGCTTCTGTATTAATTTTTTCTACTATATGTCCTTCAATCGCAGTACGAGATGGCACGGGATGTTTTGTTTCCAGAAGAAGAGATTTACCCTGGCTAATCGCAAAATCAAATATTTCATCAATGGTCAGTATTTGCGGATAAATACTCTTCAGTTGCGCGTAAGTACTACCCGAAACTACCGCCTTGTTATTTGCACACCGTTCTAGATTTGTGTCATGCCATAAGACAGCGACTCCATCTTTAGTTAAACGGAGATCGCACTCGAAGCCATCGGCGCCTTGTTTTACCGCCTCTTCGTAGGCGGCCATTGTCATCTCGGGATAGTCGTGCGATGCCCCGCGATGAGCGTAGATCTTCATAGTTCGAGATTAACACCATTAGGCTAAGCGGTATGAGTCGCCTTTACTTTCAATGCGCAGCGCGTTCTGCTGTCGGTTTGGTGCGCAATGGAAATGAAGACTCCGCTCTCGTTGGTTCGCAATTAATCGCCGTTGCAGATGGCATGGGCGGTCACGCTGGGGGCGAATTCGCATCTTCAGTTGCTATAAATACTCTTTCAGAAATTGCTCCAACCTTTATAAACCCAGATGTCGATAGCGAATCGGCCAGTGATCTATTTCTAAACTCACTGCATACAATCGATGCTCAAATTCGCGCGGTAACCCAAGATGAACCGCAATTAGCAGGCATGGGAACAACGCTTACCGCCCTCTTTATAAACGCTGCTGAAATCTCATTGCTCCACGTGGGAGATTCGCGGGCTTATCGGCTACGTGGAAATGATTTAGAGCAGTTGAGCGCTGATCACACTGTTCTGCAAGAGTTGCTTAATAAAGGGATTATTTCTGAATCAGATGCCCAAGTTCATCCGCAAAGATCGATGCTTACTCAGGCGCTAATGGGTGAAGGCAATCTCGAGCCTTCTCTTCATATATTCGAAGGAAAAATTAAGGATCGTTTCTTAATATGTAGTGATGGTTTAACTGGTGTTTTAAGCGATAAGGAAATCAAATCATTGATTAAAGGTAAGGATGCCGCGGCAGCCGTTGATGCCTTAATAGATGCCACATATATAAATGGTGCACCTGATAATGTCACCGTAGTTTTGGCGGATCTCGTCGAGTCAACTACCGCCGGGGTTGAAAAGTTGGGAGCTGCTAAAGCATGATGAATAAAGTTTTAGGCGGCCGCTACCAATTAGGTGCAATGATCGGCACTGGCGGAATGGCTGATGTATTTATCGCACAAGATCAACGTTTATCGCGTGAAGTCGCGGTAAAAATTCTGCGCAGTGATTTAGCAAAAGATTCAACTTTCGTCGCACGCTTTAGAAAAGAAGCAAAAGCGGCAGCCGGGCTTAACCATCCTGGAATCGTCGCGGTTTATGACTCTGGTGAAGAACCAGCGCCATACATAGTTATGGAGTTAGTTTCTGGCCACACTCTTAGAGAATTAATTCACGATGGCGATCGCTTGCCACTTGATCGTGCACTTGAAATTGGCGCAGGTATTCTCGCCGCCTTGGATTATTCACATCAACGCGGAATTGTTCACCGCGATATAAAACCAGCGAACGTAATGATCACCAATAAGGGCGCGGTAAAGGTGATGGATTTTGGAATCGCGCGCGCGATGGATGATTTGGGTGCAACTTTAACCAGTACTTGGAATGTGGTCGGCACTGCGCAGTATTTATCACCAGAACAAGCACTTGGTGAAATCGCAGATGCGCCAACAGATATTTACTCAACTGGATGTTTACTGTTTGAACTTTTAACGGGACGTCCGCCGTACACCGGTGAGACTCCAGTATCAATCGCTTATCAACACGTATCTGGCGTCTTAACTCCAGCTCGACAATTGCAACCAGAGCTGCCTGAAAGTGTAGAAGTTTTATTAACCGTTGCTCTCGCCAAAAAACCAGAAGATCGTTACCCATCTGCAAGTGCCATGTTGGAAGATATAAATAAAATTCGAGCTGGGCAAAATATTTCCACCAAAGTAGCCCGCGCACCGTTGGTAAGCCGGCGCACTGCGATTATCTCTGGCATCGCTATTTTGGCCGTTGGAATATCCGCAATTGTCGGCCTCTCGCTTAATGGAGGATCCACCCCATCACTCGGTAATGAAATTCCGAATGTAGTTGGCTTAACCGAAACCGAAGCGCGCGCTTTGCTGCCTGGTTACACAATCACTGTTCAGCGTGCACCCGATCCACGGATTCCGAAGGATCGTATCGCCAGCCAAATTCCACTTGCCACAACTCAAATAAAGAAGGGTTCGGCAGTCACGTTAACTATTTCCGATGGTCCAGGTGATGCGATCGTTCCTGATGATTTGGTGGGAAAGTCATTAATTGATGCGCGAACAGCACTTGCTGCAGCAGGTTTAGTGATCTCAAAGACTGAAGCTGCTCCATCTGATGAAGCGCAAGGAACGGTATTAAAAGTAACTCCAGAAGCTGGTTCAACAATTACCGCCGGGGCGGGCGTTGTTCTAACAATTGCTAGCGGTGAAGTAGAAGTTCCAAATCTAATTGGTGTCGAAGCAATTCAAGCAAAAACTTTACTTATCCAAGCTGGCTTCTTGGTGCGTGAATTCAATGATTACGATCCGGCTCAAACTGTCGGAGTTGTAATTCGTCAAGCACCTGATGCAGGTACTACGCAAACTATTGGTAAGCCAGTAACAATTACTATTAACAAAGCTCCGTAATTTAAGAGCTGCGTCCGACAACTGGAGATAGCCCGACTGACTTAGCGAGCGCGTTTTTATCTCCACACTGCGTCAACCAATTTGCCAACATTAAGTGGCCGTGTTCAGTTAATACTGATTCAGGGTGGAATTGCACGCCTTCGATTGGCAAAGTTTTATGACGCAGCGACATCACAACGCCAGATTCTGTTGCACCAGTTATTTCAAGTTCCTTTGAAACTGTATCCCGTTCAACGGCGAGTGAGTGATATCGAGTTGCAGTAAATGGCGAAGGTAAATTAGTGAGTACGCCTTTTCCTTCGTGAATAACTTGCGAAGTTTTTCCGTGCAATAACTCCGGTGCGCGCGAAACGGTTGCACCGAAAGCGGCGGCGATTGCTTGATGTCCTAGACAAACTCCAAAGAGTGGAATCTCATTTTCGGCGCAGTATTTGATCATCTCAATACTTACACCTGCGGCCTCCGGCGTTCCGGGTCCGGGGGAAATTAATACTCCGTCGTAATTACTTGCTTCATTTGCCGCCACTTCATCATTTCTTTTAACGGTGCACTCAGCCCCAAGTTGGCCCAGGTACTGCACCAAGTTAAAGACAAAGGAGTCGTAGTTATCGACAACGAGGATGCGGGCCATGGCGTAATTCTGGCAGGCGCAGACGATCGCTGTTTCCAGTATTGGATTTAGCCTGTAACCTTTAGCCATGCCAAAGTCGAGATTGCGTAAAAAGGTCCAAGAGCGCCACGCTCACGAAGAGTTAATTCACGATACCGAGCCACACGGCCCGCTCGAGAGCCCACGCTGGTTGGCCCCTGTAATGGTCGCCAACTTCTTGATCGGCCTCTTCTGGATCGTCATCTTCTATGTGACTCAGACTCGTTACCCGATCCCAGGTATCGGCGCTTGGAACATGATTATCGGCTTTAGCTTCGTGGGGGTTGGATTTAGCCTCGCGACTAAATGGCGATAGGTAGAAATAACTAACCTCATTCTCAGCGTTCTCTCAGGTCATGGGAGCATTCTCAAACCATGGCAACTATTGAAAGTAAGACTTCTCACCGCATCCTTGTAGTCGATGATGAGAAAAGTATCAGTGACTTAATTTCTACCAGTCTGCGCTTTGTTGGTTTTGATGTGCGCACCGCAGCAACTGGATCTGAAGCTTTAACCGTTGCCGAAGAATTTAAACCGCAAGCCGTTGTCCTTGATGTGATGTTGCCTGATCTTGATGGATTTGAAGTCTGTCGCCAATTACGCAGCGAAGGTTTAAACATTGGAGTTTTATTTTTAACGGCCAAAGATGGCATGGAAGATAAGGTCGCCGGTTTAACAATCGGTGGCGATGATTACATGACCAAGCCATTTAGTTTAGAAGAGTTGGTTGCGCGTTTGCGCGCACTCCTTCGCCGCATCGGCGTTGTTGAAATTGATACTGATGATGAAAAGATTCGCTTTGCCGATCTGGAATTAAATGAAGCAACTCACGAAGTACATCGCGCGGGTCAATTGCTGGAAATGTCTCCCACTGAATTCCAATTACTGCGCTATTTGTTAATTAACGCTGATCGTGTCGTTTCTAAATCGCAGATCTTAGATCACGTCTGGCAGTACGACTTCCGTGGCGATGCCGGAATTGTAGAAACATACATCTCTTATTTGCGCAAAAAAATTGACGCCTTTGATCCACCACTAATCCACACTGTTCGCGGCGTCGGCTACCGACTGAGATTGCCCGCAGCAAAATAAATGAATAGTCCATTTTCAAATTGGAGTTTACTTAACCGTCTGACTTTAGGCGTTGTACTCCTTTCTGCAATGGGCTTTCTCGCATCCGATGTCGCAGCACAAACACTTATGCGTTCTTACTTAACTCATCAGATGGATTCTGAGTTAATAAGCGTGGCCGGCGGTTCATTCCCACGAGTTGAACGCGCAGGTATCGCACGCGAAGCTCGTGGGAATCGAAGTGATGATGAGCGCGATGATGAAGCACCTGAAGTCCCACTGCAAAGCGTGCCAACCTCAATTTCATTAACCTTGATTGGGCCGGCTGGAATTATTCTGGGTCAAATCGGCGGTGATTTAAATAGCACTGAAATAACTAGTTATTTACAGTCAATTACCCCTGAGCAAGTAATCAAACGCGCGAATCGGCCTTTTACAATTGAGGCACCGCAATCAGATTTCCGCGTTATTGCACAAAGGCTACCTACTGGTTTGGGTATAGTCGTTGTTGCACAATCATTTGAAGATATAGATCGCACCCTGCTTCGCTTGCAGGGGCTATTTATTTTAATTGGTTTTGTAATGATTTTATTTATTGCACTGGCATCTCGTAAGGTGATCACCGTTGGCCTGCGTCCACTTGCAACGGTTGAGGCAACTGCAGAGCGAATTGCTGAAGGTGATTTAACCGCTCGTTTACCCGATATAAAACCAAATACTGAAGTCGGGCGTTTGGTCAATACTTTAAATATGATGTTGGGGCGGATCGAAGAGTCTTTCTCTGCTCGAGTTGAAAGTGAGAGCAAGTTACGGAGATTCGTTGCAGATGCTTCGCACGAGCTTCGCACACCGATCACTGCAATTCGAGGCTTTGCCGAATTACATCGCCAAGGAGCAGTTACTGGTGAAGAAAAGACTAAAGAGTTAATTGGGCGAATTGAAAATGAGTCCAAACGCATGGGCTCACTCGTTGAAGATTTATTGCTGTTGGCGCGCCTTGATCAATCTCGTGAGATGAAGGCAGAACCAGTTAATTTAAGTAAATTAGTTTTAGATGCAGTCGAATCAGCTCGGGCTGCTGGGCCAAACTATCCTGTTAACTTTAACAAGTCAGATGATGAGATTTATGCTCTTGGCGATAGCGATCGCATCCATCAAGTCGTGGCTAATTTGCTTGCCAACGCCCGCACTCACACACCTGCAGGAACGAAAATTGATGTATCAGTAATTCAAAGCGAAGATGGAGTTCGGATTCGTATCGCAGATAACGGACCTGGATTATCTACAGCAGATCAATCTCGAATCTTCGAGCGTTTCTATCGCGCGGATGCTTCGCGAGTTCGCACCGATGGTGAAGGAACCGGGCTTGGTTTATCAATTGTTGATGCAGTAATGCGCGCGCACGCCGGACAAGTAGGCGTTGAGTCAGAGCTAGGTAAAGGCGCTACTTTCACGCTCTTCTTCCCGTTATCTTCCTAAAACTTAATTACCCAACGACTCCATTGCGCGCAGGGTGGCAATGCGCTCTTGTATCGGTGGATGTGTAGAAAACATTTTGGATACCGCTTTCCCATCCAGTGGTGATTCAATCCAGATATGAGCAACGGCATTTGATTTTTGATGCACCACAGTTGAATCCGCCGCTAACACTTCTAACGCTTTACGTAGTCCAGCGGGGTTGCGGGTAAATGAAACTGCTGTCGCATCGGCCAAAGATTCGCGGCGGCGTGAGATCGCACTCTTTAACAACGTTGCGGCGATCGGTGCCAAAATCAAAACAACTAGCGAAAGAACCAGAAGAACTGGGTTGGCGTTGCTATCGCGATCGCGACGGCCTCCACCAAACCACATCATGCGCATTAAAAAGTCGCTCAATATTGCTATTGCACCTGCAGTAGTTGCGGCGACTGCCGAAACTAAAGTGTCGCGGTTTCCTACGTGTGACATTTCGTGCGCAATCACGCCCTGTAATTCATCGCGATCCATAATCTCCAAAATGCGAGTCGTGAAAGCAATCAGTGCGTGATCTGGATCGCGACCAGTAGCAAATGCATTTGGCGCACTGTCTACAACAATTGCAACTTTCGGCATCGGCAAGCCACTTGCAATTACCACTTCTTCAATTACATTAAAGAGCTCAGGATTATCTTCGCGTTGAATAACCTTCGCACCCGTCATCTTTAAAACTAATTTATCTGATCCGTAATACGAACCCCAAACGCCAATCAACGAAATTCCAACGGCGAGTGGCACCATAAACGTTGATGTGCCAGCACCAAAGTAAGTCAGCGCTGCATATGCAACAAGTCCGGTTAATAAACCCATCGAGGCAAGAAGAAAATATGTCTTGCCTTTATTTGCACTCTGTTGAGCACGAAAATCTTGCGTTGCCATTAGGTATTAAAAAGTAACCTTTGGCGCATTGCGTGATTGTGGATCTTCAACTTCATAAAATTCACGCTCTGAAACCTTAGCAAAACCTGCAAAAAAGCTGGTTGGGATAGTTTTCACCGCAGTATTTAAATTGCGAACATTGTCATTGTAGAACTGACGAGCAAAGGCAACTTTATTTTCAGTAGTTGATAACTCTTCTTGCAGTGAGAGAAAGTTCGAAGAAGCTTTTAGATCTGGGTACGCCTCAGCAACTGCAAGTAGGCCACGTAGTGCTTGGGTGAGCATGCCATCGGCTGCTGCAACGTCGGCAACAGTTGATGCGGTGGTTGCCTTAGCACGGGCGGTTACAACCGCATCGAAGGTGCCTTGTTCGTGCTTGGCATAACCTTTAACAGTTTCAACTAAATTTGGGATCAAATCAGAGCGACGCTTTAACTGCACTTCTATCTGTGCGAATGATTCATCAACGCTGATATTTAAGCGGATCAATCGGTTGTATTGGGCGATAAAGAAAAGGACGAGTAAGCCGACGACGGCGAGCGCGATAATGATTTCCATAGTTATTTCAACCCCTTAAGCAAAGGTTGTATTCCCTTGCTGGTTACTTAATCTTACTCTGGTGAAAGTTCAAGAAAGAGCGGCTAGCGGTTGGTCCACGTTGGCCCTGATACCTAGAGCCATATTTCGCGCTGCCGTATGGGTGTTCAGCAGGGGAAGAAAGTTTGATCAAACAGAGTTGGCCGATCTTCATCCCCGGAAATAATTTAACGGGCAAGTTGGCGACGTTAGAAAGTTCCAGCGTTATATGCCCAGAAAAACCTGGATCGATAAAACCAGCGGTTGAGTGAGTTAAGAGCCCAAGGCGCCCGAGCGAAGACTTTCCTTCTAAGCGACCTGCAATGTCATCAGGCAGGGTAATAATTTCGTAAGTGCTGGCAAGTACGAACTCACCCGGATGCAAGATAAATGCTTCGCCGTCATCGGCGACGACTTCGCGAGTGAGTTCAGCTTGTTCGATTGATGGATCGATTACTGAGTACTTGTGGTTTTCAAAGACGCGGAAGAATTTATCAAGGCGCACATCAACGGATGAGGGTTGGATCATCGCCTCTTCAAATGGTTCGACGGCGACGCGGCCGGCGGTAATTTCGGCGCGGATATCGCGATCACTGAGTAGCACGGCGTGAGCCTATCTGACCGAGCGGGAAAGTAAGCCGAAGTGAGCGTCTGGGCTTGCTTAAGTTACTGGCGGGTAGCATTATTTGCCTATGAGCCATTACACAGCCAATCTGCGCGATATCGAATTCTGCCTCTTTGACCTGCTCGGAACAGAGCAAGTATTAGGAACTTCTATCTTCAGTGAACTCGATCGCGAAACTGCGATGGGCATGTTGGAAGAGATGAAACGTCTGACTGAAAATGATTTAGCTGAATCTTTTGTTGAAGGCGATCGAGTCGGAGCAATTCTTAATAAAGAAACTGGAAATGTCACACTTCCAGAGAGTTTTAAAAAATCATATAAAGCATATGTAGATGGCGAATGGTGGCGCCTTGATGCGCCAGTTGATTTAGGTGGAACTAAAGTTCCGGCCGCTGTGCGTTGGGCAATAGCCGAAATGGTGCTTGGTTCAAATCCAGCAATTCATATCTACGCTTCAGGTTATGCCTTTGCTCAAGTTGCTTATGTATTAGGAACTCCAGAACAGAAACAAATGGCGAAGTTAATGGTTGATCGCCATTGGGGTGCAACTATGCAATTGACTGAACCAGATGCGGGTTCAGATGTTGGAGCAGGTCGCAGTAAAGCTGTGCAACAGGCAGATGGCACCTGGCATATCACTGGCACAAAGCGTTACATCACATCTGGTGATGCTGACTTCTATGAAAATGTTATGCACTTCGTTCTTGCTCGTCGCGAAGGTGGCGGACCAGGAACAAAAGGACTTTCACTATTTTTGATTCCGAAGTTTATGTTTGATCAAAAAACCGGTGAACTCGGCAAGCGCAATGGTGTTTTTGTTACCTCACTTGAAAGCAAGATGGGTCTTAATGTATCCGCTACTTGCGAAGTAAATCTTGGTGAGAAAGAACCAGCAGTGGGTTACTTACTTGGCGATGTTCACGAGGGTATTAAGCAGATGTTTAAAGTTATTGAATTTGCCCGAATGATGGTCGGCACCAAGGCAATAGCAACTTTATCTGCTGGTTACCAGCAAGCTCTTTCATATGCCAAGGTGCGTGTGCAAGGTGGCGACATGAAGGTAATGAACGATAAAGCTAGCCCGCGTGTGACAATCATTCATCATCCAGATGTGCGCCGTTCTCTGATGGTACAAAAGTCTTACTCTGAAGGTATGCGCGCGCTCGTTCTTTACACCGCATCTATTCAAGATCAAATTGAGTTGGCAATCGCTGCTGGCGATCACGATAAAGCCAAGTTAATGGAAGCACTTAATGATCTGCTCTTGCCGGTTGTTAAAGGTTATGGATCTGAAAAATCTTGGACGCTGCTTGGCACTGAATCTTTGCAAACTTTTGGTGGCGCAGGATTTACTCAAGATTGGCCGATTGAACAATATGTTCGCGATGCCAAGATCGATACCTTGTATGAAGGCACAACTGCAATTCAGGGGCTCGATTTCTTCTTCCGTAAAGTTGTTAAAGATGGTGGGAAAGCACTTGGCTTACTTGGTAAAGAGATTCAAGCATTCGCTGAATCCGGTGGCGCGCATCAAGATGAGAAACAAGCACTCCTTAAAGCACTTGGTGATTTAAATGGCATGGTTGGCGTCTTGGTTGGCCACGCAATGGCATCACAAGAGGCTGCGCCAGAAATTTATAAGGTTGGTCTGAGTACATCACGTGTATTGATGGCAGTCGGCGACATAATCACTACTTGGTTGTTGCTGCGCCAAGCAGATATCGCTGCCAGCCGTATTGATGGCGCATCAGCGAAAGATAAGGATTTCTATGCTGGCAAGATCGCATCAGCAAAGTTCTTCGTGGAAAATTATCTGCCGCACATCACCGCTGATCGTAAGATCGTTGAAGGCACTGATAATTCAATAATGGATATCTCAGAAAACGCCTTTTAGTTTTAGATCGCCTTAATTTCAGATAGGCTCAGCGGATGCTTAATAAGCACCGAGGTGAGTTGTACGTAGTTTTAGGTGCAATTTTCTTCTCCTTAAGCGGAGTGATCGTGACTTTGGTCCTCGACCACATGACAGCTTTTCGCTTGGCTCAAATTCGTGCAATCGGTGCCTTTGCCCTAATCTTTTTAATTACCTTTATCCAAGACCGTAGCTCTTTAAAGGCCGAACGCCGTGAAATACCGACGCTAATCTTCTACGGAGTAGTTGGTTATGCGGTGGTGCAGCTTGGTTATTTCATCAGCATCTCACGTGGCATACCACTTGGCCTGGTATCGATTCTGGAATTTACCGCTCCCGTATGGATCGTTCTCTGGATCAAATTTGTGCGAAAGGGCTGGGTTTCTAACGATATGTGGGTGGCGATCGCACTCTGCTTAATTGGATTGATACTAGTTTCCAAAGTTTGGCAGGGGTTCACCTTCGATCTGATTGGAATACTAAGCGCAGTCTGTTCGGCAATATCGCTGGCAATTTACTTCCTGATTAGCGAAGCACAAAGTGACAGGCGATCTGCGCAGGCGATGGTGGTTTGGGGCATTGGAATCGCGGGGCTTTTTTGGTTGATAGTTCTGCCGATATGGAATTTTCCAACACAAGTTCTTACAACTCAAATTAATCTGCAGGGTCGCTTTTCTGATTACAGCGCACCGGGTTGGCTATTGATCACCTACATAATTATATTTGGGACGCTGGTTCCGTATTTACTTGTGGTCGCTGGAATACGGTTAATAAGTGCATCAAAATCTAGCGTGATTGGAATGTTGGAAGCAGTAATTGGTGGGATATTCGCATGGATTTGGTTGGCGCAATCATGGGGTGCAATCCAATTAATTGGTGGCGCAATTGTTTTAGTTGGTATCTATATTGCTGATCGCACAAAGACAAACGCTAAATAATATTATTCGTTCCACGAACCATCTGCAGGATTTTGTGGAGCAGTGAAGTCGCGACCTGAACCAGCATTTGGCGCCATATCTGCAAAACGTGCAAAGTGAAGTTGTGCTGCAACTGTAATTGTCTTGGTCTGACCGTTACGGTGTTTTGCAACAATTAAATCTGCCTCACCTGAACGGTTCTGTGAGTCATACATATCATCGCGGTGGAGCAAGATAACAACGTCGGCATCTTGTTCGATAGAACCAGATTCACGAAGGTCAGAGAGCATTGGCTTCTTATCTGAGCGTTGTTCTGGCGAACGGTTTAGCTGTGAGATCGCAATCACCGGAACATCTAACTCTTTCGCCATAAGTTTTAGGTGGCGGGAGAATTCAGAGACTTCCTGCTGACGGTTTTCAACGCGCTTGCCGCTAGTCATCAACTGCAGGTAATCGATAACGATCAATTTCAGATCGTGGCGCTGCTTTAAGCGGCGGGCTTTAGCGCGGATCTCCATCATTGAAAGGTTCGGTGAATCATCGATAAATAAAGGCGCGGCGGAAATTTCTCCCATACGACGGGCCAGCTTTGACCACTCTTCATCACTTAACTGACCAGAGCGAATGTTATTTAAACCAACGCGCGCTTCTGCAGACAACATACGCATTGTGATTTCAGAGCGCGACATTTCGAGTGAGAAGATAACTGAAGTTTTTCCATCGTGGATAGATGCGTGGCGCGCAATATCAAGTCCGAGAGTTGATTTACCAACTGCAGGACGCGCTGCCAAGATAATCATGTTGCCGGGATGGAATCCATGTGTAAGTAAATCTAAATCACGGAATCCTGATTTAACACCTTCGATACCGGTTCCTTTTTGAATTGCTTCGATCTCATCAAGGGCTTCTGGTAACAAGGTTGCTAGTTGTACATAATCTTCTGAGGTGCGGCGTTCGGTTACTGCATAAACTTCGGCTTGTGCTTGATCAACTGCGTCATCAACTTCGCCTTCGACGTTGTAACCGAGTTGCACAATCTTTGTGCCGGCTTCAACTAAGCGACGCATGATTGCGTGTTCGCGAACGATCTTTGCATAATAACTCGCATTTGCTGCAGTTGGTACTGATGAAATTAAAGTGTGTAGATAAGGTGCTCCACCGGCGCGCGCAATATCTCCGCGCTTTGTGAGTTCGGCAGATACGGTGACCGCATCGGCAGGTTCGCCGCGGCCGTAAAGATCGAGAACTGCGTCATAAATTAGTTCGTGAGCTGGTCGATAGAAATCGCGTTCGCGTAAAATTTCAATTACATCTGCGATCGCATCCTTTGATAACAACATTCCACCGAGAACTGATTGTTCGGCGATTAAATCTTGTGGTGGCGTGCGCTCAAATTCTGTGCCGATATTGTTATAAGAGGAGTTAGCTCGCGAAGAGTTGTTGGGTAGTTCGGCGATGCTCACGGGTGAAACCTCCCACCTGGCACTGACAAAAGCGAAAGTGGTTGGGGATAAAGGTGTGTACAAGTAGGTGGATAACCCTGATTTCCTGTGTAAATCGCTGTGCGCAGGGTGTGGGTAACTCTTTGAGAGGTAGCACTTTTTAAGGAAAGCGCAGGTCAGATGGGGGGTGTTTATCCCTAACCCCTGTGCATGAAAGTAATTTCCAACTTCTCAATTATTGAGACCAAAAGATTTTAGGAAAATAAAAACCCCGACCAGGTAAGTGGCCGGGGTTTTTAGATTTAATTTTTTACTTAGCGGCAACCACGGTAACGGTAACTGTTGCGACAACTGAATGTGCAAGTGCAACCTTTACTGAGTGATCTCCAGCCTTCTTGATATGACCAGAGGTCTTGATGCTGTGACGATCGATATCAACGCCTGCGGCGGCCTTTACAGCAGCTGCAATGTCTTTATCTGTGACAGAACCGAATAAGCGACCAGCTGTACCAGCTTTAACGCTGATTGTGATCGTTGCCTTTTCAAGTGATGCCTTTAACTCTTTAGCGTGATCGATATCGCGGACTTCACGTGCAGCGCGAGCGCGACGGATTCCTTCGATCTGCTTTTCGCCACCGAGTGACCATGCGATTGCAACGCCACGTGGCAACAAGAAGTTGCGGGCATAGCCATCTTTAACGGTTACTACATCGCCGGCTGAACCGACCTTTGCAACTTCGCGAGTAAGGATGAGTTTCATTTTGTCATTCCCCCTTAACGAGCTGTCGATGTGTAAGGCAAGAGTGCAACTTCACGGCTGTTTTTGACAGCTGTTGCAACCGAGCGTTGGTGTTGTGTGCATGCGCCAGTGACGCGACGAGCGCGGATCTTGCCGCGATCAGAGATGTACTTGCGAAGAGTGGCGATATCTTTGTAATCGATATAGCTGACCTTGTCGCGACAGAAGCTGCAAGGCTTCTTCTTGAACTTCTTATTTAGGGCAGCAGCTTTTGCGCCCTTGTTCTTCGGTTCCTTGAGGTTCCGGTTATTTCTTGCTCCCATTGTGGTGCTCCTTTTAAGTGGGCCCTAGTTTTTTAGTCTAGGAATGGATGGATAGGTTTTTTAAACTTTTTAGAACGGTGGTTCTTCGGAAGTGGTGGTTGCCCATCCGCCGCCTGCACTTGTAGTTGAAGCAGCAGCCCAAGGATCATCGTTAAAGGATTCCCCACCGGTTGCAGCTGGTGCCGAGAATCCGCCACTTGTTCCGCCTGCGCGTTGTGCACGTGTCACCTTTGCGGTTGCGTTACGTAGTGATGGACCAACTTCATCAACTTCTACCTCAAATACTGTGCGCTTTTCACCTTCTTTAGTTTCATAAGAACGCTGCTTCAGGCGACCAGAGAGAATGACGCGCATTCCTTTGGTAAGCGATTCTGCAACGTTCTCAGCAGCTTGACGCCAGATCTGACATTGAAGGAAGAGGCTCTCGCCATCTTTCCATTCATTTGTTGTCTTATCTAGATAACGAGGTGTTGAGGCAACGCGAAATTTCGCAACGGCCGCACCTGATGGTGTGAAACGAAGCTCGGGATCGTCAACTAGGTTGCCGATCATTGTGATTGTTGTATCTCCTGCTGCCATTTTTTACCTCTTCTCTCAGTTCGCTGAGACTTATCTACTGGTGGAGTCCTTGCTTT
>Ga0209442_1000416_pt1 | contig 25090 bp, 25 predicted proteins | sample LauGreSBDMM110DD_2_FD_187565 | JGI IMG/M metagenome (GOLD analysis project Ga0209442, IMG submission 187565) | Freshwater lake microbial communities from Lake Michigan, USA - Sp13.BD.MM110.DD (SPAdes) (version 2) | ecosystem: Environmental > Aquatic > Freshwater > Lake | place: Lake Michigan...
AAGTGCCCTCGCAGAAGGGAGGAGAGTACTGATACTTTCCGACCGGCGTGAACATTGCTTTTACTTACAAAATAGGCTCGGCTCTAAAGCGAAGCTGTATGTAGGCGGCATGAAGGAGGCGGATCTAGAAGAGTCTTCCCGGGCCCCCATCGTGGTCGCCACCTTTCAGCTGGCTCACGAGGGCCTGGACATTCCAGCGCTTGACACTGTCATCTTATCAACTCCCAAGAGCGACATCAAGCAATCTATTGGACGTATTATGCGGGAAACGAAGGGCAAAGTGAATGATCCACTGATTTTCGACATTGCCGACCATTGGTCCGTGTTTTTCGCCATGTATCGCAAACGGCTAAAGGTTTATAGGGAGGGGGGGTTCGAGGTCATTAGTGACCGACCAGAGAAACCTACAGAGGTTTTTGGAAAGGGGATGTGTTTGTTTTAATTTCTGATAGAGTCCACGATGCCCAAGAGAAACACCCCAAAAACAAAGCCCATGACCACGTAATTACACTCGGTGTTGTCTGCGACTGGAAGTACCGTTTCTTTATTTAAGAGACTCTGAGGCCGTACTGGAGCGGCTTCATTTTCTTCGAATGGCGCAAAGGCCACTGCCATTACTTAGTGTTTAGAAGTTTTTTAGCTACGCTTACAATGAAACCTCCTTCTTCTTGCTCTTCGCCTTTCCCTTGCCCTTCACTGCCACCTCGCGCGTGTCTGGATCTCCTGCATCGATGCTCACAATGTCGGAAACGTCGTCGTCGTCGCGGGGTGGACGGCTCATCTGAGCTGGAGGTGGGCCCATCATTCCCATCAGAGATCCAAAGTCCATTCCCGGTCCGCGCATCTCACGACGGAGGCCGCCTGCTGGTGGCTCGTTCGACGCCGGGCCCGCGCCCTGTGAACGCTGGACGGCGTCAACCATGTTGCGCATCAGCTCCGGGTTCTGCTTCATGACCTGTGTGACGTTTGGAACCGCCGCCTTGAACATGCTGTTCGTCAGGTGGAACATCATTGCCGAGCCGCCCACCATCATGATCAGCTTCACCTCGGGTGCCACTTGAACCTTGGTCTTGTACTTGTTGTAAAGCTCCTCAAAGACGCCATCGTAATCCTCGACGTTCTCCATACAATTCTGGGACCAGCCGTTCAGCTCCAGATCGAAAGGATCAAACTTGTCGTTCAGAAACTCCAGGCCAGTCACACAAGCAATCATCATCCGGCGCTGAAACTTGATGGAGCGATCAGCCTCGATGCTATACGTCATCCGCTTGTACTCGGTACGAATCTCCTCAATGTCCGAGTAAATGGTCAGACGGGCGCTTGCCTGAATTCCCTTTTTGATCAGGCGAGTAATCTTGTTCAACAAGTCAGCCTTCTCGTCCTCAATCGTCTTGTATCCCTCAGAGGGCACCTGGTCGCCCCCTCCCTGGAACTGCTGCTGAGGGCCGTCCTGACCACCGAACCCATCATCCTCCATTTCCTCCCCGTCATCAAACTCCTCAGGCATTGGAGGAGGTGGCGCGGTGCGCTTCCCAGGATTCATGAACATGTCCATCCCCACGTCATCAGCGGCAGCCATAGACTCTGATGGCCCAGGCGCCCGCTTCGCAAATGGACTGGGGCGAGCAGGCTTGGCACGCAGAGGAACGGTCTTCCGAGTCGGAACCTGAATTGAGATTTCGTCAAGAAGCTTGGACTCGTCGTCGTTCATATCCATAGGGCCGTCGAATGTCATAGTGGTCTCCATCTCTGGAATCTTTTAAGAAAGGAACTCGGAATCTTTAACGCACTAAAAAAATATTAGCGAATTATAAAATGGCATTGAAAATTGGAAAGATCTTTACTCAGGCTGTGATCATCGGTCTCCTCGTGGCTATCCTGGTCATGCTCGTCCAGGGCCGCGGCAGCACATACGAGACGTACACGGCCGCCCCCCTAGTGACCACGAGCGGCCCGGAGGCGTCCAAGGGACCCACCAGCCTGACGGAGATTCCTTCGTCGCTGGAGTGCACCCCAGGCCCCTCAGCGGATGCGGCTTACTATACGCGCGGCATGACCGCAGGTGGCCTGTGCGGCGACGGCGACATGGTTCGCTCTCAGATTCGCGACTTTTCCATCGAGAACGGCATCGGCGGCTCTCTGCTTGAGCGGACCTAAAAGACCGAGTGCGCAACACTCGTGATTCCAACTTTTTTAAAATCTCGACCTAAATTAAATGTGTGACACAGAGGTTTACACTGTTCGTGTTGACTCTACACGAACTTCAACATCAAACACCAATTTTGTATCTTATATCAACATCCCCTTGAAAAATGTGGTAAAAGCGGAACTCCTTATGGCTGTCCTTCCGTTCAACGTAAACGCTTCAGCTGTTATATATATTCACGTCAAAGAACTTGTTTCAAAATTCAACGATCGCGCGACCCTCGAATATACCCTGAGTTCTGCTGGCCAAGTATCGACACAAGGAGGGGTCTCGACTCCAATTTCAAATATCCAGTATCTGAACACCTCTTTTGCTACGATTCCAGGCGACCAGCAGTACGCACGTACAGTTTACACCGCAAGTGGTTCAGGTTACCCCACGGATGTTAATTTCATAGAACCTATTCGGCAACTGGAAAAGCTTTCCATTGCCATGTACGACTTTAACGGTAACCTGATAGTAGATCCTACTGAGGCTGGCCCGACTTTCTTGGCTTTTCGTTTCACATGCGCCAAGCCAAACGTGTGCCAGTATGGTGGACAAATTGTCTGATGGTACTTTATATGGAGTACATCGTGTACGTCGACTCAAATAATAGAAACCAGACTCTCTGGCCAAATTCAAACAGTTATACACTCCACCTTACCAACCCAATCTTGAATATCACCGAGGTTGAGTTGGTTTCTGCCCAGCTGCCCAATCTCGTCGCCTCTCAGTTCGTCACGCTCGACGTGGCGGAACTCAGAACGCCCACGCACCTCTGCGCCGATGCACTGAATCTATCAGGAGCGCAGTCAAATGTCTTAACACTGACATCCAATGCATTCGATGGATCTTTTGCCACAATTCCAATCAAAATTTCAGGATGCGATGAGTTTTACAATGCCAATTATCGCATCAGCACCGTGTATCCTGCGCGCATCGACAAGTTGGACAGGCTGACCATATCGTGGCGTCAGCCGAACAGTGGAGACTTGCTGGTTGCTGGTCGCAATATGTTTCTCCTAAAATTCAAAACGGTTCAAATCCCAGTTGAGCTCGAACGCCCAGAAAGCCTCCCCCCTCCCGTCCCTTGGAACAGTGGTGATCATACCAAAATGATGATCATAGGAGGAGTTGCTATTGTGGGTGTTTTGATAATAATATCCGTAAAAAACAGATAGACGATGTGTGACAGCATCGCGAATGGCGGGATGTGTGACAGCATCGCGAATGGCGGGCCACCTGCCTGCGTCTGCCCGCCATCGAACGTCATAATTACTTCAAACCTCTTAGACACAACGGGAAACGTCATCGCGGGTAACATAATCTCCGTTGACGGAACCTTCACAGGAAGCTTGTTCGTTGCTGGTCAAGTTTATGGAAATATCATTTACAATTCACTGAATATTGGGGGAGTGATAAACACAACAACCATCGTCTCTAGTACATATTACGGTAACGGCTATGGGTTGGCTATTTTAAATGCGTCGAACATAACTGGAACAATTTCAAACACAAATTTGCCACCAAGTGGGGTCGTCGCCGGTACGTACGGCTCGAGTGCAAACATATCGCAGATTACAGTCGACCAGTACGGCATTGTGACGGCCGCTTCGAATATTGCGGCACAGTGGTCAACCGTTGACGGAAATGTGGCTTACCAAAACGGTGTGTCCATCGGAACCCTGAGCGCACCACCTGTAGGCTCGAACTTGTACGTTCTCGGTTCGGCAAACATCACCGATACTCTGAACGTTTCAACTTTGTACGTAAATTCAGCAACCGTCTTTGGTTCCGCCACCCTAAATGTTTTTGGAATTTCAAACCTAAATTCAGTACTCGCCAGTCTTTATATTGGTAACGGTTCTGGAATTTCAAACATTAACGGATCGAATGTCGTTAGCACTGTAGGAACGGCTCAGAGCGTTACTTCCCCGACACAACCCAACATAACCTCAGTGGGAACCCTGACCGGTCTTACAGTTCAGGGGTTGCTGATCGCCTCCAATGGTTCTGGAATTTCAAACATTAACGGTTCAAATGTCGTCGGCACGGTAGGAACGGCTCAGAGCGTTACTTCCCCGGCACAGCCCAACATAACTTCCGTGGGAACCCTGACCGGTCTTACAATTCAGGGGTTGCTGATCGCATCCAATGGTTCTGGAATTTCAAACATTAACGGATCGAATGTCGTCAGCACTGTAGGAACGGCTCAGAGCGTTACTGTACAGGCGCAAACCAACATAACCTCCGTGGGAACCCTGACCGGTCTCAATATTCAAGGGTTGCTGATCGCCTCCAATGGTTCTGGAATTTCAAATCTGAATTCTTCAAATCTGGTGGGCAATGTAGCAGCGGCAGAGGTCGCAATGAGCGTTACCGATCCAGCACAACCCAATATAACCTCCGTGGGAACCCTGACCGGTCTCAATATTCAAGGGTTGCTGATCGCCTCCAATGGTTCTGGAATTTCAAACATTAACGGATCGAATGTCGTCAGCACTGTAGGAACGGCCCTGAGCGTTACCGACACGGCACAACCCAACATAACCTCTGTGGGAACTCTGACCGGTCTCAATATTCAGGGTTTGCTGATCGCCTCCAATGGTTCTGGAATTTCAAACATTAACGGTTCAAATGTCGTCGGCACTGTAGGAACGGCCCTGAGCGTTACCGACCCGGCACAACCCAACATAACCTCAGTGGGAACCCTGACCGGTATTACAGTTCAGGGATTGCTCATCGCTTCCAACGGTTCTGGAATTTCAAACATAAATTCCTCAAACCTGGTGGGCAATGTAGCATCGGCTAACGTCGCCATGAGCGTTACTGCCCCGTCACAACCCAATATAACATCGGTGGGAACCCTGACCGGTCTTACAGTTCAGGGTTTGCTGATCGCGTCCAATGGTTCTGGAATTTCAAACATAAATGGTTCAAATGTCGTCAGCACTGTAGGAACGGCTCTGAGCGTTACTGATCCGGCACAACCCAACATAACCTCAGTGGGAACCCTGACCGGTCTTACAGTTCAGGGGTTGCTCATCGCGTCCAATGGTTCTGGAATTTCAAACATAAATGGTTCAAATGTCGTCAGCACCGTAGGAACCGCTCTGAGCGTTACTGATCCGGCACAACCCAACATAACCTCCGTGGGAACCCTGAGCGGTCTTACAGTTCAGGGGTTGCTGATCGCCTCAAACGGTTCTGGAATTTCAAACCTAAATTCTTCAAACCTGGTGGGCAATGTAGCAGCGGCAAATGTCTCCATGAGCGTTACTGTCCCGTCACAAACCAACATAACCTCGGTGGGAACCCTGACCGGTCTTACAATTCAGGGATTGCTGATCGCCTCCAACGGTTCTGGAATTTCAAACATCAACGGTTCAAATGTCGTTAGCACGGTTGGAACGGCCCTAAGCGTTACTATTCCGGAACAAACCAACATAACATCGGTGGGAACCCTGACCGGTCTTACAATTCAGGGTTTGCTGATCGCCTCTAACGGTTCTGGAATTTCAAACCTGAATTCTTCAAACCTGGTGGGCAATGTAGCGGCGGCTAACGTCGCAACGAGCGTTACCGATCCGGCACAACCCAACATAACTTCAGTGGGAACCCTGACCGGTCTCAATATTCAGGGTTTGCTCATCGCCTCGAATGGTTCTGGAATTTCAAACATAAATGGGTCAAATATCGTCAGCACTGTAGGAACGGCCCTGAGCGTTACTGATCCAGCACAACCCAACATAACCTCAGTGGGAACTCTGACCGGTCTTACAGTTCAGGGTTTGCTGATCGCCTCAAACGGTTCTGGAATTTCAAACATAAATGGTTCAAATGTCGTCAGCACGGTGGGAACGGCTCTGAGCGTTACTGTCCCGTCACAAACCAACATAACCTCGGTGGGAACCCTGACCGGTCTTACAATTCAGGGATTGCTGATCGCCTCGAACGGTTCTGGAATTTCAAACATAAATGGTTCAAATATCGTCAGCACTGTAGGAACGGCTCAGAGCGTTACTGATCCGGCCCAAACCAACATAACCTCAGTGGGAACCCTGACCGGTCTTACAGTTCAGGGATTGCTGATCGCCTCCAACGGTTCTGGAATTTCAAACATAAATGGTTCAAATATCGTCAGCACGGTTGGAACGGCTCTGAGCGTTACTGCCCCGTCACAACCCAATATAACATCGGTGGGAACCCTGACCGGTCTTACAGTTCAGGGGTTGTTCATCGCGTCCAATGGTTCTGGAATTTCAAACATAAATGGTTCAAATATCTTCAGCACTGTAGGAACGGCTCAGAGCGTTACTGATCCAGCACAAACCAACATAACCTCGGTGGGAACTCTGACCGGTCTCAACATTCAGGGGTTGATGATCGCCTCTAACGGTTCTGGAATTTCAAACATAAATGGGTCAAATGTCTTCAGCACTGTAGGAACGGCCCAGAGCGTTACTGTCCCGTCACAAACCAACATAACCTCAGTGGGAACCCTTACCGGTCTCAATATTCAAGGGTTGCTCATCGCCTCCAACGGTTCTGGAATTTCAACCATAAATTCCTCAAACCTGGTGGGCAATGTGGCGGCGGCCAACGTCGCCACGAGCGTTACTGATCCGTCCCAAACCAACATAACCTCCGTGGGAACCCTTACGGGTCTTTACTCATCGGGGAACGTTTCGGCTTCTTTATTTATTGGAGGTGGAAATGTACTGTCGAATATACAGGTTTCAAATCTTACTGGAACTTTGAACTACGCAAACACGGCCGGGAGCGTTACTAACCCGGCCCAGCCAAACATAACATCTGTGGGGACTCTCACAAGTCTGTCGGTCACAGGGTCGCTCGTAGCAGGCACAATAAGTGGCGACGGTGAGGGTCTTTTTGGTATCCACGCCAACGCCATTACAGAAACGCTCGCGACCGCCAATTCAGTCGTTCAGCCGGCTCAGCCAAATATCACATCTGTTGGTACTTTGACGGGACTCCGCGTCGATGGATTATTGATAAGTTCAAACGCGTCAGGTTTATCCAATGTACCCGCTGCCAATCTTACAGGCACCATCTCAACCGGCGTTCTTCCCGCGAGCGGCGTCTCGGCGGGCATGTACGGGTCACGGGACAATGTATCGAGCGTGACTGTTGATCAGTACGGCCGGATCACAGCGGCATCTAACGTCGCCACACAATGGACAAGTAATTCCGGAAATACTATTTATTATTCAAATTATGTAGGAATTGGCGCAACTTTTGTACCGACCGCGAACCTTCACGTTATAGGAAATGCATACGTGTCAAATGCGGTCACGACGACTAACATTTTCTTCACAAATACAATTCAGAATACAAATTTGCCAGTGACTGGAGTGACGGCCGGTGAGTACGGTTCTGTTTCCAATATACCCCAAATTTTCGTGGATCAATATGGGCGCCTCACAAGCGTTTCAAATGTAAAAACACAATGGACGTCTATCGACGCGAACGTCGCCTTTGGAAACGGCGTCAGTATCGGAACCCTTTCGAACCCACCGGCAGGATCTAATCTATATGTTGTAGGAACTGCCAATATAGAAGCAATAAACACGTCTTCTATTTCAATTCCAATTATAAATGTAGCCTCGGCGAACATCACCACCCTTGTGGTGGCGACTGGAATACTCACCACCATGAACGCCTTGAGCGCCAATCTGGTCACTGGGAACGTCGGAACCCTCAACGTGGCGACTGGAATACTCACCACCATGAACGCCTTGAGCGCCAATCTGGTCACTGGGAACGTCGGGACCCTCAACGTGGCGACTGGAATACTCGCCACCATGAACGCCTTGAGCGCCAATCTGGTCACTGGGAACGTCGGAACCCTCAACGTGGCGACTGGAATACTCACCGCCATGAACGCCTTGAGCGCCAATCTGGTCACTGGGAACGTCGGGACCCTCAACGCGGCGACTGGAATACTCGCCACCATGAACGCCTTGAGCGCCAATCTGGTCACTGGGAACGTCGGCACCCTCAACGTGGCGACTGGAATACTCACTACCATGAACGCCTTGAGCGCCAATCTGGTCACTGGGAACGTCGGGACCCTCAACGCGGCGTTTGGAATGTTTTCCACTATGAACGCCTTGAGCGCCAATCTGGTCACTGGGAACATCGGCACCCTCAACGTGGCGACTGGAATACTCACCACCATGAACGCCTTGAGCGCCAATCTGGTTACGGCGAACGTAAGTAACCTTGTTGTGTCATCCAATATTCTTGCGGGACCTCTCGGAAACACATACTTGACGGGTAATCTTGTCGTCTCGGGCAACGTCTTTAGTAGTATAGGAACTCCTCTAGGTGAGGGGGGATCGTTATACTATAGCCTCGCCTTGAATTACACGCCTCCTGTGTATACGGGAGTTCTTTATGGGCAGGCGCTGGCCTTCGGGCTCGGCTCATTCAGCGAACAAGGGTCAAGTACTCTCGTGTCTAGATCCGCAAATGGGAATTTTAGATTCAATAAACCAGGAATTTACAACATTAAGGCTATTTTCTTAACGACGTCCGATAATATAACGGGTATGGGAATAGGGTCAAACGTGTCGGACGTGACGACGCGCACTGATCAGACGTACGTTTACAGATATATGCCGTTCATCACACGAAATCCAACTGAAATTTTCGACATTGATTTTTACGCAACTTCAACAGCTGATTATTACTATATAGATCTCTTTGCGGTTGATACTCCGGTGCTCGCACCGACTCTGAACCCAGCTGGGGGTACGTGGGTGACTATAACTCCGGTGTTGTAACTTAAAAAAATAAATTTTAAAACTAAAATGGAGAGAGCTGCAAACAATTGGATCGCCAACTGGCTCAAAGAACATCCAGACCGTGATGAAGATTCAGCACGGTCTGAATGGGAGTCGCTTTCTGTTGAGATTAGATCATACCTTATGATCATAGGTGATAAGGTCACCGAAGAGATTCGCGCAAAGCTTCTGAAAACGCTCGATGAATACCCAGCATCTGAGTCTCTCAAGGAGTCTTTTAGACGTCAGTTATTGAATTAAGTTCAGTTCTCGAGTGCTAGCCGGTCGGTATCTGAAAAAGCCGTACTGAATATCTCAATTTCGTGTAAATTTCCTATATAATTGACCGCTTGTCCACCCCTGCCAAAGTAAAGAAAGTTTCCGGGGTCTGTACCCATTGTAAGAGCATTCGATGCGAGAGTTTGTATGACTCCATTTACATATATTGGAATTGCGGTTGTTGACGTCGCCTTGTGAACAACTGAAGTTTTTGTGGACCCTATAGCTGGTGCGCCCGACAATATATAATTCTCACTATTACCAACCTGAGAAGGGAACCCCCCTCGCGAAGTTTCGCTAGTTGTTCCGTCTCCGAGCCAAAACTTCTTTTCGTTACCGGACCAAACAAAATCATTTCCGTTTGCCTTGTAAACCACAAGACCTCCTGTGTTATTAGATACGACATATCTCAGAGTAAATGCGCCAGATCCGAAATTTATATTAACTTCTTAGAGTTTATTAGATGGGATACAGCAACATAGCTGGAGATCTCAACGTGTTGTCCACGACGTTTACACAAAACCTGACCGTCAGGGGAGACACGACCCTAAACGGAAACCTGTCAGCCACGTCAGGTTTTCATAATTTCGGAAACGTCACGGCTGCGAATCTCGTCGTCACGGGCAACTTCACAGTCACGGCGACAAACACACAGGTCAGTAACGCCCTGAGTATAAACAACGCTGGTACTGCGACCGCGCTCAAGGTTGTTCAGTTCGAGGGAGGAGGTCCTGGCCACATATACAACGTCGCCGAGTTTTGGGACTTCCAGACGCTGGCCATGGTCATAGACGCCGAGGGTAACGTCGGGATTCACACCACGGCTAGCCCGGATTACGCACTGACTGTCGTTGACGGCAGTTATCTTACGGTCGTGACATCTCAGTTGTACATGGGGAACGGTTCAGGTCTGAGCAACTTGACGACGAGCAATCTAAATGGCCTGATTCTTTCGGCCCAACTCGCATCTACCCAGACTAACATCACTTCTGTGGGTATTTTGACTAGTCTCAACGTCACAGGAATCTCGAACCTTTCGACGACGAACGTAACCTCTTTGAACGTCGCAACGGCGACGGTCCAGACCCTGGGGAACATTGCGACCCTCAACGTCTCCACGAGCGGAAACGCATTGGTGATGAACGCCGTCTCGCTCTTCGGGGGCGCCCTGAACGTCACGGGAACCTCGAACCTTTCGACGACGAATGTAACCACCCTGAACGTCGCAACGGTGACGGTCGCGACCCTGGGGAACATCGCGACCCTGAACGTCTCCACGAGCGGAAATGCTTTGGTGATGAATGCCGTCTCGCTCTTCGGGGGCGCCCTGAACGTCACGGGAACTTCGAATCTTTCGACGACGAACGTGACCACCCTGAACGCGGCATCGATTTTCGGAACGAACATGAACATCACTGGGATCTCGAACCTGTCAACCCTCAACGCCGCCTCGATTTTTGGGACGAACATGAACGTCACGGGGACCTCGAACCTGGCAACCACGAATGTGACCACCCTGAACGCCGCCTCGCTCTTCGGGGGAGTCCTGAACGTCACGGGAACCTCGAACCTGACCACCCTCAACGCCGCCTCGCTCTTCGGGGGAGTCCTGAACGTCACGGGAACCTCGAACCTTTCGACGACAAACGTGACAACCCTGAACGTCGAAACGGCGAACGCGACCAACTTGACGGTCCAGACCCTAGGGAACATTGCGACCCTGAACGTCTTCACGAGCGGAAACGCTTTGGTGATGAATGCCGCCTCGCTCTTCGGTGGCGCCCTGAACGTCACGGGAACCTCGAACCTTTCGACCACGAACGTGACCACCCTCAACGCCGCATCGATTTTCGGGACGAACATGAACGTCACTGGGACATCAAACCTTTCGACGACGAACGTGACAACCCTGAACGTCGCAACGGCGAACGCGACCAACTTGACGGTCCTGACCCTAGGGAACATTGCGACCCTGAACGTCTTCACGAGCGGAAACGCTTTGGTGATGAATGCCGTCTCGCTCTTCGGGGGCGCCCTCAACGTCACAGGAACCTCGAACCTTTCAACGACGAACGTAACCTTCCTGAACGTCGCAACGGCGAACGCGACCAACTTGACGGTCCGGACCCTGGGCAACATTGCGACCCTGAACGTCTCCACGAGCGGAAACGCTTTGGTCATGAATGCCGTCTCGCTCTTCGGGGGCGTCATGAACGTCACGGGAACCTCGAACCTGTCAACCACGAACGTAACCACCCTGAACGTCGCAACGGCAAACGCAACCAACTTGACGGTCCAGACCCTGGGGAACATTGCGACCCTGAACGTCTTCACGAGCGGAAACGCTTTGGTGATGAACGCCGTCTCGCTCTTCGGGGGCGCCATGAACGTCACGGGAACCTCGAACCTTTCGACGACGAACGTGACCACCCTGAACGCCACCTCTCTTTTCGGCGGCGCTCTGAACGTGACGGGAACCTCGAACCTTTCGACGACGAATGTGACCACCCTGAACTCCGCCTCGCTCTTCGGGGGCGCCCTGAACATCACAGGAACCTCGAACCTGTCAACCACGAATGCGACCATCCTCAATTCCGCCTCGCTGTTCGGGACGAACATGACCGTCACGGGGACGGCTACCATCGGGAGCCTATCCCTGTCGAGCCTTGTGATCACGTCTCTTAACGTCACGGGGACATCGAACCTTTCGACCACGAACGTAACCACCCTGAACGCCGCCACCTCTCTTTTCGGGACGGCCATGAACATCACAGGAACCTCGAACCTTTCGACGACCAACGTAACCTTCCTGAACGCAGCAACGTCTAACGCGACCAACCTGACTGTCACGGCTCGATCGAACATCGCGACCCTGAACGTCTTTACGAGCGGAAATGCTTTGGTGATGAATGCCGTCTCTCTTTTCGGGACGAACATGAACATCACGGGAACCTCGAACCTTTCGACGACGAACGTGATGGCTTTGAACGCCGACTCGCTTGTCAGTCGTACGACGATCACGGCGAGCTCCAGCCCAGCAGCCGCCGCAAACGTCCTCACCGTCATAGGATCCAGCACGACCGGAAACGTCGTTCAGTTTTCCAACACGGCCGGGGGGACGTTCATCATGACCAATGTGGGTCGTATCGGCATCGGGACGGCGAGTCCTTCGTATCTTCTTGATATCATCAATACTGTAGCAAGCTCGAACTCTCCTTTCTTGCGACTTGGAGGCGCCGGTGGAGCTGGAAACCAGGTGGGTATAATTTTGAACCCTTTGAATGGACGAACTGGTGGACCATCTAGCCAGATTATTGCAATTGATGAAAATTCATCGTCTCACTTGACGTTCTGGACTGCCGCGTCAGGGACAGGGACAACATCCACCGAAAGAATGCGGATAACAACTGCTGGCAACGTCGGCATCGGGAAGACAAATCCCGGTGTCGCTCTGGATGTGGTCGGGGCTATCACAGCATCTGGTGACATCACGTCATCGTCTGATCGCCGTGTCAAGAGCGATATCAAGAATATTGAAGGGGCTCTTGATAAGGTGACTCAAATCGGTGGGTATACATTTACCCGAACGGACGAGCCGCATAAGGGCCATAGACAAGCCGGTGTTATTGCCCAGGAAATCATCGAAGTCCTTCCTGAAGTTGTTCAAATAAGTGAAGAGACGGGATATTATTCCGTTTCATACGGAAACATCACTGCACTTTTGATAGAAGCTCTCAAGGAGGAGCGCATCGAGCGTTTGAAATTAGAGGAGCGTCTCGCGCGCCTTGAAAAACTTACTGCATAGCCACCCAATAAAATGAACATGTTTTCGTGCCGGGAGTTTCATCGTCAAGTCTCATCGCGACTCGAAATGATCCCGATGACACGTCATATACTCTCGCATATACCGACGGAAATGTAGCCGCCCCGCTATGGAAAGGAGTCACGTAAATATTAACATTTGAAGGCATACCCGAAACTGTAATTGTAGTAAGCGTCACACCTGTATCAGTCACGCCTGTAATACTACCTGAAACGCCGTAATAAAAATAATTGATTATTTCATTCGCTGTCGCGGTCGGACCTATTTGCAACGCTGGAGTGGTCACGAGCCCTGTGGTTGTGAGAGAATCTATCGTTGCCGTGTTCGATCCACTGAGACTCCCTAAAAACACCATATTAATATACACGTGTATTTAAAAATCAATCACAATGTAGTCAACGACAACTGTGTTATTACCCGAAGCCCCTCTTTTTCTGATGCGCATATCGAAGCTTGATGTCGTCTTGTTATCGACGAGAGCGCTAAAGATAAAACTATTCGCAACAGTAGGATCCAAGAACACGTTATAATTGGCGTCTGGCATAGCCGGACTCAGTGTGACGGTCACGACTGTAGTGGTGTCCTGATTAACATTGGATACACTTTGATTGCTCCACCTGAAAGATTTGAATGTGGATCCGTCCGTCCCACCCATTCTAAAAGTTCCTGGACTGGCGACAACCGAGCTTGCACTTATCGTCGTTGCGCTGGCAGTTGTCGAATCGAGAGCTCCGAAGAACGGCATCTAATATATAGCCCACCAATTTAATGCGGTGATGGATGGAGACGAATTCGTCCCTGATTTATAAAAGTACGCTGTGAAATTGGTTGTTGTTACAGCAGATACTACGACGGTCATGGGGAAGCCACTCGCCGACTCAATTTGGAGTATAACAGTTGTTGGCACCGACGGAAAAGTGACTCCCCATGACATGGTAACTTTTGTGCCTTCGGCTGAGAAGGGGTCGTCCGCCCGACCCGTTCTCATTCCGTTTATAGTTGTTGTACCGTTCACCCGAACACTATCCACCGTCGCGCCAGTATTTATGGTCACAGTCCCTGCAGACATAGTTCCTCCTGTAAAGTTGCCTATTAAAGTCATCTCCTGTTATACTGGTAGAAAATATGGCAAACACTGTTGTTGTGAACATGTCTACACTTGAAATCATTCTGACCTACCCGACTGATAGCCCAGATCCCCCGAAGATTCCGATCGTCTATGATGCTCAGCTTTTTATTATAGAAATGGATGAAGATCCGTCAACGCTCGAAGCTTTTTTGGACGAGGATGGAGGCGTCAAGTTCCGGCCCATCTCATAAAAATATCCAACTATAAATCAGATGGCGACTGAGCGACTCGTCTTTGCCGATTCGGCCAACCGGGACTCCGCTCTTTACCCTTCAGGCAATTCATACGTCCTCCACCTGACCACGCCCATAAAGAACATCGAGCGTGTGGACCTGGTCAGTGCTCGTGTTCCAAATACAATGTACAACCTCACAAACGGGTCGAACGTAATCAGCATCAACAGCTCAAACGTGTCTTTGAACGAGGGATTCTATTCAGTCTACGGATTGGCTCAGGCTCTAACCACGACGACCATCACACTCGAGTACCTTCCCGACGAGGGCCACTTTTTGTTCTCAAAAGCCACCTCATTCACCCTGTTCATCCACTCACAGGAACTCGCCACCATGCTTGGTCTCACCAAGGGCGCCCTCTACACGTCAGGACTCGCTGGGCCTACGGATCCAACCTACTCCGTAAAGTACATCGTGCGATCCACAACCCTCGTCGACCTCAGTCAGAATGAATACATCTTCCTGGACATTGACGAGCTCCGCACTCCGAGTCACGTCGACACAGGCTCTCTCCAGGGCAACACCGGGACCGTCAGTGGCTCGAATGCGAACCGAAACTTTGCGCCCGTCATTATGGACGTTGGGTCTTCATGTATCAAAAATTTCCACGAGAACAAAGACTACCGCGTCTCGGTCGACTACCCAGAGCCCATAGGCAGCCTCCAGCGCCTGACGGTCCGGTGGGTCGACAAGGCTGGCACCCCCCTCAACTTCAGGGGGTGGGACACGAACGCATTCGTTCTCAGAATTCACGTCCGTCCTGATCCTGAAAGAACCTTGCCGCCCACTCCACCCCTCCATGACGTCGAGCTCAAACGCATCATAGACGCCATGACCATAGCCCTTCCACCACCGCCCAAGGAGGACCCAAAGTTTAAAATTCCATGGTTCCTCTTGGTTCTGGCCGTGCTCATAGGCATCTTTATATGGAGGACGTTTGGGAACCGGCCCATGGTTCCTCCTCCTCAGGTTCCGGTACAGATGATGAGGTAGTCCAAAGAACAGGTGTTCCAGGACCTTTCGACCCTCAGGTTCCTGACAAGGTTGTGTAAAATAGATATTCAGTTGTAACTTCTTTTTCAGGCACGAGGTCCCACCATTTTGTAACCGTTTTCTCCAACTCTTTCAAGCGTCGGTCCCATTCAGCCCCCTTTTTCACAAGTCCCGAGCCGTGCCAACACCCCTTAATCTTTTTACCGGTTTCATCTACGTAAGAGTCAGGGTTGAACCTTATCATAACCATATGTCTTGATCCCAGACCCTGGAAGATACTCATGAGCCTCTTGTTTTCACATGACGTGTCATACCTCTCGTGTTGGAACTCATCCACTTCTACTATGATTGTATGACTTCCTAATTCAATAACAAAATCAGGTCTGAACCTGAAACAATCGACAGCCTTGTCGTGAGTGATTATGGAGTCTGGCCATTTACTCACTAAAAAGTCCTTGACGGCCCGTTCCTTTGTTTTAAACTTTCTAATCTTAGGACTATCAGGGAACACGTGTGAAAAACATTGGGCACAGTGACCCTCGTGGTCTTTTCGTGCTCGAGTTGAGCAGCATATAGAACACTTTTTTTCCCATAAATTTATCATTCCGTCTAATGCGTGACCCGTACAATATCGCGCCATCTTGGATCCAAGTGTATTACAACATGCAGTTTTTGAACACCCATCCTCTTCACAGAAGTTTCGGGCAAATACTGCCATGTCCGATTTCATATGTTCCTGGCAATAATCTGCGCGCGTGTATCCATACGTGGGGCGTGTATTACAATCTTTACACGTTCGATCTACGACGTTCCACATATTAGGATCCTTGTGTTTTGAACAGTGGGTGGGGCGGTATTTTACCACACCATACCTGGCGGTGGTTCCACACTCTGGACAACATGGAAAACGAAGATATATCATGTCTTCTTCTTTGTGCTTGGCGCATTTCACCATAGGACCATCTTTAAATCCAAATGAAGGTTGAGCATTACAATCGGTGCATTTTTTAGACCATAGCACGACCATCCCCTTTTCAATATGAGCCTTACATCTTGTAGGTCTTTCTCCTACTTTTCCATAACTACATGAAATGTTACATTTCGCAACTTCACATTTTTTCTTCGCCAAATTTATCATATCATTCTTTTTGTGAGCGAGACAGAAACCCACCGTCTCGTACCCAAAAGAAGCTATTACAGAACATCCTTCATAATTACAGATGACCATATTCTATTTACAATCTTATTTTTTAACAGCATATACTGGAATTTTAAGCCCGACCCATAGTTACCGCGTAGGTGGGCTGCTGGGGCTCGTTGATCTTCACGTTGGTGGCCAGTGCCTTGATGGCCATGAACACCACGATGGCCAGCAGGGTGGTGAACAGCGCGGACAGGATGTAGTACTGACCACCGTTCTTGCCAACCTGGACCACCTGGGAGATGATCCAGCGAACAACGTCCATCCACGCGACGGCGCTGGCGAAGGCGAATCCCGCCACGATGGAGTTCAGGGACTGGGCCTCGAGCTGGAGAGCGATAGCGGAAATCATGGCGGCCATTTTTATTATTGTATACGAAAAAAATATGACGGGTCCCAGGGGTCCCAAGGGTCCCAGGTTTCAACTGAGCATTCGCCATAGTTTTCTTCTGGACCCTGGTCAAATCCCGGAAGGTCATCTTCAGTCTCATAATCCTCCTCTTCGAGCAACACGGAATACTTGGGTTTCGTCCTGGAGAGATCGTAGCCCTCTTCAGAATCTTCCTGGACCCACCAGGTCATCTAATTTTCACGCTGTTTGTCTATGGCGTTTTTCAACGCACGTTCAGAAGGGTTCTGGGGTTCCCATGTATCCCACGAGTCGGCGCACTGGTTCATCTTCATGGCCTGATCGTCGTCCGCACCCTCGTACTTGGACCACACGAGGTCCTCGTCGTCGACCGTCTCCCACGAGTCCGAGTCGGAACCATCCTCATCAAAATCAGGGTCAGAATCGGTGCCCGATTCCTCATAAATCTCAGGAAACAAAGACCCTATCTGGCGCCCAGTGACGTACCGGGCGGAGTACATCATCCCAATTCTCATATCCTCCTGGAGAACCACGTCGCGGCCGCACGCCTTTGCGTAGTGTGCGGCCATGACGGTTGCTGATTCCATGACTGGCCTGAAGATGTCGAGAGCCGAATTGAGAATGGCCGACGTGTCCAAGTCTCCGTCGCCTGTCTTCATCATCACTGGAATTTCAGAGTAAAATTAGAAACAAAAATAGTCGCGCGATCCTCGGTTACTGAAAATTAGAAAACAAAATTGTCGCTTTCCCGTTGGCAACCTCGAGGAAATTGTAGTTTACAGCATAGACTCTGATGTTTCTAGCTGACGCACTGGAGTTCAAATTCAATTTTAAAATTTGATTCTGAATTCGAGAAAGGTTCACACCGCCTGACGGCCTCGTGGACTCTGGATCTAGGCTGAAAGAGTACATGTAGAAGTAGTACGAGGGAACGCGCGTGTGAAACTCTAAACCTTGAATGACCCTGAGAAACAGTGGGGTGCCCACGTCGGTCGATATGCGTTCCGTAGAGTTGAAGAAGAGCTCGAGGCTGCTAATTTGCTGGACGTTTGAAGTGTTGTCGGCTAAAAAGTCGTACGCAAGAGCCGTTTCGTTTTGAATAACAAAATAGAGTTCCTTGACGATGTTTGAAAATCCCATGTTGCATCGGACGGACGTGGCTCCCAGAGGCGCGAAGAACTCGGACAGTTGAACCTGCTGCAAAAGGTGAATTTGCGGGGTTTTGCGGATGTATTCAATCTCTTTCTGCCCAAGATACGTATTCTCGACGTGGATATAGATCTGGATAGGATCTGTGATGTCTACTGGAGGTATAGTGAACGTGTTTGAAGGTTTGGTGACAATCCTGAAAATTACGGGTTCATTGAATGCACACAATGGGATTCCCCTTTTAAGGATTGAAAAAGGGAGTGGAATTGTGTAATTAGACGCCGCGACCTGCGTCCCCTTGCCGAACAGTCCCTCGAGTGCCGGTTGTTTACCCTGTGGAACTTCAATGTCGTATTTCATGGCAATAAACTCTCCATAAATTCTCTCAATCAACATGGAACCTATATAAATCTCCACGTGTTCGATGAAAAGGGTCCCGACGGACTCTTCAACTTGAACATTCAATAGACTTGGCGGGAAGAAAACTTTGAGGTACATTTCCGTGATGAGATCCCCCGACCGCGGAAGGGTCAAGAAATTCTCGCCGCCGAGAACGAGCAGGTTATCATCGAACTGAACTTTGTCGACTCGGGATGCGTAGAGACTCGACCCTTCATATTTCTCTTTAAAATACGTAACCTCTGGATCCATGCTCAATGCGATATCCTCCTGACCTAAAAAGGCCAAACTGGCACGTGAGGCCATTCCTAATAAGTTCAGAGAAAAAACAAGGGCACCACAGGCGCCGTTTACGAGCCGCAGACGGGCAGCCATCACAAGTCCTTCGGACTCGGTCTCTAAGTGTTGAACCTGATTCCCCCGAGTCCGTCTGAAATCTGGAGAATATTGTAATTCACCGCCATTACCCTAAGTTCTTTAGCGGGGAGGAATTCCTGTCCTCCACAGTTGAGGGTCAGAAGAACCTGCTTAATTCGACTGAAATTGATCTGTCCATGCGGCTTTGGAGACGAGGTGTTGCCGGTAAAGGCATACATGAAAAAATCGCGTTGAGGAAAGTTGGGGTAGTGATTGAACGGTTCTATATCGCCCGTATAAAGAGTATCCGTCGTGTCCGGTGTGAAAATCTCCTGGCCGTTGAAGCTGAGACCAAAACTCAGGACGGCGTTGTTCGAGTAGTCATATGGTTTCTGACTTGTGGGTTGGACCACGAAGAAAAGCTCGCGCACGGGATTCTTAAAGTCCAGATTGAACACGGCATTTTGAAAGCCTTGTAGGAGGCCTATTGTCTGATATTGACACTGTGTAATCATATATTCTAGTCGGGCATTCTGGAACCAACGAATTTCTGGGTCTGATAGGTACACGTAATCTGTGATGATGGTGGCTCCCAGTGTGGGATTGGTGATCTGAATTGAAGTAAGTTCTTCGAATTTCCTGAACGTGACGTGAACCTCCACGTCTTGTCTGCCGAGCGCCACGAGAGGCAAGTACAGCGACGGATTTCCGTTGAAATAAAAGGGCAAATTCACGTAGTAATCGCGACCAGGAGGGGCGACGGGCGTCGCATCATTCTTCCCCGTGAGGATCTGTAACCCTGGTTGATTTTCAAAAGGAACATGGAGGTCGTTCCACAACTCGATAAATTCGCCGGTAAGAGACTGAATCGTCTGACCACCAATCTTTAGTTCAGCAGTTTTGATTGCCCATGTAGCCACTGAATCGTAATACGTATACGCCAGCGACGTCGCTTGTGAGTCGGCTGGACTTGTTATGGGGTACACAGAGATGAATGTATTTGAAAATATATTAGGAGTGGTGGTGGAGCCACCGACCGTTATTGATATTTGGTATGTGTTTGCGGTGTTTGAGACGATGAGGGGAATTTGAAATGTGTATGGAGGCAATAGACCGAGACCAACCTGATAGGTCTTGGTCCCGAAAGTTACGCTGCTCACAGGATCCGCTGTACAAACCGCGCCAGTAAGCATGTAGGTTCCGGCATTGCTGAATTGGAGACCGGTCTGTGTATACGATATAAGGTTAGAGGCGCCACTGGACGTGAAATTGTCAATGAAATTGAAAGGACTCGTGATCGTAGCGACGCTTGATTTAAAGGTTAGACCGTTTTCCGGTAGAATGACTCCATCTGGAGTGGTTCCGGTGTAAACTCCTATTTTATTCACGACAAAGCAACTATTTGAAAGGATGGTGGTGATGGATGTTGTCGTGATATTCATAGTGTAGTTCCGATTAGAGTCCGCCACGGTGACCGGCATCGTGAATGCAAATGTAGGGTCGCGTCCTTGCGGCGAGAGGTCGTACATGTACTGGAGGTTGGAGCCTTCCCATAGAGCTACATTCGAGACGTACCCACTATTCAAATATATCACACCGGTTATTAGGTAGTCGCCGGTAGTTGTAAATTTTACAATTGACCCTGGATTCAGAGTCACGGACCGGTTGCTTGGCGCATAGACGTTGTTGAAGAGCTGTATCTGACACGGATTGGCGTCCATGACTATATCCGAGTTCAGCAGGTAATTATCATTCACTGGATTTATGGAAATGTATGAATTCGATTGAACTTGCGTACCCGTGCTCGTCATGTAAAAATAATAGGTGTTTGATAAGTTTGTTATGTTCATTGGAATAACAGAGGGCATGGAGGGGTCTGGGGATACGCGAAAAGTGTATATATATTCGAAATTGGGGTTAACTGGTCCTCCTCCCTCGATGGCTTCAGTCGTGCTCGAGCCGTATGAGAATGTGTGTATGGACCCGGCGCCAATGTCGACGCCAACCTTGAGAGAATATCTCCCCTTCTCTTTGAATTTTAAACGTCCTCCAGATGTTATAACGTATTTAGCAGATGGATCTTGAACCGTCCAGTAAGGTCCAGCCTGAGATGTTAAATTTAGATTGAGAAATTGATCACCAGATATATTTAATGGCTGCGTCAGGGAGGTGAAGAATCCTGTCCTGGCGTCTGCTGGGAAGGTGCCAGTCGTCTTGATCCACCCCGATTGTTCAAGTGTAAAATCGGAAGTTCGCGTCACTGTAGAAGTGAAATTTGCTGAAGAATTTGAGATTGAATTTGATACTAAATTAGAAGTGCTATTGACGGTATACACGAGATTGCCGCTTACCGGGTTTATGTTCGAATAAGCTTTCGGGTCCAATCCAAAAAACACGCCTGATGCGAGAAAATTTGAAGAGTTTTCAACCTCTATTGCGGTACAGTTGCTGAATATAAACTTGTTTAGACCGTAATCGTAATTTACATATGGAGTGAATAATGGCGTGAGCCAGATGGGTATATTGACTGTCGAATAATACGACACGAAAGTTACAGCAGTGATGGTTGCGTCACCAGATCCGTCTGCTGAAGATATGATGCGTATGTTCGGGTCGTTCGTTTCTTCATCTGGAGCCGTCGGCCAAGTCCAGTCGGAACCCGGGTTATACAGAGCTGGTAGCCTCAATTTGAGCGTCAGCCCCCGTATGAGATCTCCTTTTAAGGGGATTCTACATATATTGTTCTGACCGTACCCAACTTGCTGATCCAGGAAGGGGATGTCGTAGGCTTCAAGAACGAACGGCGTGTGTCGCCGATACACACCGGAGAAGTACGTTACTTGAGGGGATCCGGTGAGATACGCATCTTGTTGTCCAATCGCTGCCAGCTGGATGTAACCAGCGGACATCTCTAATAAATCCGAAGGATTTATTTACGCCCGAAGGGCGCCCCGTATATCTCGGTCTTGCTGCTGCGCTCACAGCCTCCCCTAATTTTGCGTGAAAATGGTAGATGACGCTTCAGCTCAAAAAGTTCGATCCGTCTAAAATGGCTGATGACAAAGTTTGCGTCTTTATAGGAAAGCGTGGTACAGGCAAGAGTACGCTGGTGACGGACATTCTCTGGCACAAAAAGAATATACCAGCAGGAATCGCCATGTCTGGAACCGAGGAGGGTAACGGCTACTACAAGCAGTTCATTCCAGACCTGTTCGTCTATGGCGATTACAACAAAGAGGCTCTCGAGAAGATTATCGAGCGTCAAAAGAAGCTCTTGGCCGCCGGGAAGTGCAATCCCGTATTTATCCTCATGGACGACTGCATGTATGATAGGTCGTTCATGAGGGATGTATGTATTCGGCAGCTCTTTATGAATGGGCGCCACTGGAAGATATTCTTTATGATGACGACCCAGTACTGTATGGACATGACGCCCATGATTCGCACGAACGTTGATTACGTGTTCGCCTTGCGCGACAATGTCCGACAGAACCGCGAAAACCTGTACAAGGCGTTCTTTGGCGTCTTCCCGACATACGATCAGTTTTCACAGGTGATGGATGCGTGTACCGAAAACTATGAGTGCCTCGTTCTCGACAACACCTCCAAGAGCAACCGCATAACTGATTGTGTCTTTTGGTACAAGGCCCCTATCCGTCGTGGATTTCACGTGGGCTCCGCCGCTTTCTGGCAATATCACCAGCGCCACTATAACCCGAGGGCGGTCGTCCAGCCCCTCGCCCCGGTGACCCAGCGCAGAGGAGGGACGGTGATTGTCAAGAAATCAGGGGCGCGTAGTTAGTTCATCTTTCTTTTCATGACCAGAATTAGATGTTGACATACGACCCGAGTGTTTCAGAAATGTCATCGCCTATTCCAGTCGCATCGGCTTCGGTGGAGATGGAGGCTCGGAAAGATGATAGTAAGCAGATGGTCCCCACCGGCCTGCTGCGAGAGCCGGCTGAAAAAAATCTAGACGAATCTCAAATGGCGGAGTTTTCGTCGTCGATTGAAGATGTGATGCCCGGTCCCGGCCAGATGATGCAGGATGAGGTTCAGGGATCCCCCTACGAGCAGGCGCCACCCCAGAAGGCCAAGGCGGCGAGCGGCTCCAAGGGGGCCTCCTCCTCAAAGAACCCCCTCGGCCTCACAGACGAGCAGTACTATGCGGCGCTCGCCGGTGTGGCGGCGGTCATCGCCTTCTCCAAGCCTGTTCAGGGCAAACTGAGCACCATGGTGCCCAAGTTTCTGGGTGATTCAGGCGATCTGTCCGTGACGGGCATGGCGGTTTCGGCCCTGATTGCCGCCATCATCTTCTACTTTGCTCGTCAGTTTCTTTCGGAGAAGGCCTAGGTCACTCCCGGATCGAGTCTCCGCAATAAGTGCGCATCCCACCCTTGGTATAAAGTCCGTTATCAATGCAAATCTTCTTGAGTTTTTCAAAATTCTCCCAAAATGCAAGCGAGTGATCGTACTCTGGCACAGTCATATGTGCGAGTTCGTGAATGAGCACATAAAAAGCCGAGTTTACATCGTCTCCATCCAGGCAGATGTAAATTTCGTACCCTTTATTCACGTTGGAACCTATGACTCCATCCTTCTTCCCATTGAGTCCAGTAATGATTGCTGGTTTGAGAACCGGTTTCCATAGTGGATCTCCAGAATCGCGAAGAATATCGACCGTCTTGAAGTACCGCTCCTTCAGCTCGGTCAGCATTTTTGGTTCTGAATTAGTGAGAACCACCAGCAGCAGTAGCAAGGCGGCCACAAGTAGCCATACCCACCACATCTCTAGCATTTACAAAGACAAATTTTGTGTATAAATCCGAGATTAATCCAGTCGGCCTGGACACCATGGGTTCCCAGGCGAGACGGTCGAACCCCATATCTTTCAATTTCTGGATCAAAATCGAGCCATCCAGAAGGGGCTCCTCCTTGGGACCGTCAGCGTAGAAGGGGCCACCTGCCAACCGTACATGGAGTTTTTCATTTTCAATCTTGAATTCGTTTCTTAAATTGTCTATGAAGTGGCCATTTTCATCCGCCATGGATTCTGCCCGTGCTTTTTCGGGTGTGATTCCCATGAGGAGACCTCCCAGCTTCAGGGAAACCTTGATCGCCTTGAGCGATTCTGTAAGTGTATTTTCATTTTCAAAAATGTAGTGGAGTGAAAAATTGTAGCAGACCACGTCATACGGCCCAGCAAAAGCCGCCTGTCGGATATCACCTTTCCCAAGGAACCAGACCCCAAACTGCATTTCGTGTGCACGCTCCTCGGCTTCCAGCAGGGAATCCTCGTCAGGATCAATTGCGGTTACATGGGCCTTCACCGCCTTCCACTTCCACCAGTCGCCACCACGACCGCATCCACAGTCGAGAACGTGTGAACCAGGACGAACCCATTCCGCGATCAATTTACGTTTGTAATTGTTGTGAGATTTACGGAGATCTTCCATTGTACTTGCGTAAACAACGGTCCCATTCCTTATTTAACGCGTCTTGTACGGCCAGGGTTTCATATAGGGAATGATTTTGGAACTCTTGTATATTCATGGTATCGGGTATAGAATCAAAAAATGCGTGTATCTCTTCTATTGAAGCATCACGAAACGTATATCCACTTATGGGTTTCCATGTTATTTTTCCAGTCAACATACCACTTATATCACTTGGGCGAACTGCTGTATTTTCACTCGCGACGCTTACGTTGAGAAATACCGTTGCCGCACCGTCTTTTATGGCGCTCACGAGTTTCACCGCCCTCTTGATGATATTTGCCCGAACCGTCATTGGGTGAAGGTTCTGGAGTGTGTTATTCGTCGCGTCTCCGTCGATATGGTCTCCATTCTCACCAGCACCCAACTCCCTACCTAGTACACACTCGATCATCAAACCGTATAGCGCACGAGTCGCCCCTTCCGATCCCCGTCACCACCAGCACATACGGCAACAAGCTCCCGAGCAACTTCAAGTTTGGAATTTTTTAAATTGTAATAATAGATGATGCCCCCCGGTCCACCATCCAAAATGCCGTTCATAATCGGCGGGTTGGTTTTAGTAGTGGTAGTGGTAGTGGTATTGGTCGTTGTAATTTATTATCTAACAAAGGGATCCGAGACTCCAGCGCCGACGCCTATGCCCCCTGCGCCGGCTCCTCAGG
>Ga0209442_1000418_pt1 | contig 24953 bp, 21 predicted proteins | sample LauGreSBDMM110DD_2_FD_187565 | JGI IMG/M metagenome (GOLD analysis project Ga0209442, IMG submission 187565) | Freshwater lake microbial communities from Lake Michigan, USA - Sp13.BD.MM110.DD (SPAdes) (version 2) | ecosystem: Environmental > Aquatic > Freshwater > Lake | place: Lake Michigan...
GAGCAAGGATGGCTATCTTAAACCGCGCGTGAGGATCGAGCCGGTTCATTTGAGTGGTGTAAAAATCGAATATACGACGGGATTTAACGCGGCATTTATAGAATCTAATCATATTGGAGTGGGTGCTTTAATACAAATTATACGAAGTGGTGATGTTATACCATATATCAATGCGGTTATTACACCCGCCGATCAATGTCTAATGCCGACCGTTCCATATATATGGAATGAGACACATGTCGATATTATGTTGGAGAATAAGGACGACGACGAAACAGTTCGCGAAAAGAATATTACCGGATTCTTCAAGGGAATCGATGTAGATGGTCTAGGTGGTGGTAATGTAGCACGCATAATAGATGCCGGATTTGATACCGTTCCAAAAATAATACAAATGACCAAGGAGGATCTATTAACAATCGACGGGTTCAAGGAAAAAATGGCGAATAAATTACATAGTGGTATACGTGAAAAATTAGATAAGGCGCCCCTCACAATGATCATGTCCGCGTCAAATACTCTCGGGAGAGGTTTTGGTGAAAAACGGTTTGAGGTTATTATGAAAGAATGTCCTGATATATTGACGTCGATGGAAACGAATCAAAATAAGATAACCCGATTGTCTAATATAAAAGGTATGGCGTCCAAGACCGCACAGGTATTTGTAGAAAACATACCACGGTTTCTAGGGTTTTTGGAAGATTGTGGTCTTATGTCCAAGATCGGCGATGCGAGACCCTTGCCGGCGACTACAACAAACGAAACCCATAAATTATTTAACAAATCTATTGCTATGAGTGGATCTCGAGATAAGGAGCTCGAGGTATGGTTAAAAACGGTGGGTGCGAATATTAGTAGCAGTGTTAGCAGCAATACATTCGCATTAATTACACCAGACACAGATAGTGTTACGGGTAAGGTTGCTTCTGCGAAGAAGCATAATGTGAAAATATATACTCCAGACGCGTTCCGAAAAGAATATGTGCTATAAATATAATATGTATTTGTTGATTGATACCCTTCGCAAGAGTATTGGCTGGAAGGTGTTGATTTTATGCATTCTTACGATGTTGCTTTTTTGGTATAATACCGCGTCCGTAACACGATTCGTATTGTCGATGCTGTTATATTTGACCGCAATTGTAGCGTTCAATATATCGTATTCTCGGGGGGTGTTTTTTGTGTTGATCGGCTCTGCTGCGGCTATCGTTGAATCCATATTTATTCAATATATGGATGCCACGTGGGAGTATCGTGCACCAGACATATTTAGAATTCCATATTGGTTAATTCCGTTATGGTCAATCGCAATAGTGGTGATTACTCAACTATCTACGTGGGTTCCATAGACGGGGTTTGGAGGGACACGTCGGTGCTAAACAAAGTTTCCCGAATTTGAAGCGAGCCGTAGCCGAAAGAATTTGAAATAATATACGTATAAAATTTAGAATATACGTATACTGTAGATATAACGAGTTATCATGAAAAAAATGCGTGCATATATATGCGGTTGTGTAAAAGATTGCGAACCACATTTAAGAGATGTATTTAAAAACATAAGAGAATTATCGAAGTTGTTCAACAATTATCGTATTATTATAGCATATGATGAGTCGTCGGACAAATCTCTGAGGGTGTTGCACGAAATACGCGAGTCTCTACCTGAGGGAAAAATGACTATCATTATGGGAGATACCCCATTAACTACGATTCGAACGCAAAATATCGCGAGGGCACGTAACCGGATATTGCGCGAAATTCGATTGGACGGACGCTCTATGTATGGTTATTTTATTATGATGGACATGGACGAGGTATGTTCCATAAAAATGAATAAACTACATATCGAATCCATTTTACAATTCGAACGACAACGTAAGCCATTAGCGTGGGACGCTATAACATTCAATCGTCCAGTATATTATGATATATGGGCATTATCTATTCATCCGTATACGTTTAGCTGTTGGCATTACGCCAAAGCAAAAACAATCGCAAATAATATGGCCGATCACGTTCGTAAAAAGCTGTCGGAGGCTGCGTCGCGCGACTCAATATATCCCCTATTACCGTGCATATCCGCATTTAATGGGTTCGGACTATATAGAACCGCAAAATTTATCAAGGTTGATTATGAATGGAATGTTCATGCAACATTAGCTATATATCCGAAATCGGAAATAGACGTCATGTCGCGACACGTTTGGTCAGAACCAATCGCGAGGCATGACGACTGTGAACATCGATATTTTCATATACGTGCTGCGCAATTATATGGAGCACGAATATGTATTTCGCCATTATGTTTATTTGGATGAGCATTTACTTGATTTTACGGCTGCCTCTGCCGCCCTTGCTGCGAGCAGACTTCTTGCATGCACCGCCAGTTACTTCCGTTTCTCCCATAGTATTCGACGAGGTGGGTTCGGTTCCACCGACAGTGGACGGGGTTGCCTCTTCACCACTCTCACCTCCCTTCATGCCCCCGCGCTTAACTACGCCAAATGCCCCCTTCTTGGCGAAGAAACCTGCCTTTTGCAGACGCTTATCCTTCTTTGCGGTCCGGTGTTTCTTAGCAGACACAATACGTCCCCACTTGTTCTTTAATAAATTCTTCTTAGTTAATCCACCAGATGTGTGATGGGCATTTCCATGCCAAACTTCTGCTCTAGAACCAATGGTCTGCATTCTATATACTCACGCTAGAAATTTTTCGAACTCCTTTGGCTATCACCTTCGGAATTTAATCCAAATTATCGTCTTTGTTTACTCGATTTTCGTAGATTACCCCCCTTATAATCCTCAGAAGAATCCTTTGATTTACGCTTACGCTGTGTTGACCGCTTCACGTATCCAAATTTACCTTTTTTAGAAAAATATCCGTGTTTTTCTAAACGTTTCTCTTTCGTGGCCGTCTTGTGTTTCTCTGCTGATACAATTCGCCCCCAACGATTCATGACTAAATGTTCCTTTGTTAATTCGCCCGACGTTTTATACGCGGTTCCGTTCATAACCTGTTCTCTCGAACCAAACAGCTCATTATACGTCTGCCCATCAATCGTATATGTTCCGGTTACAGGGTCTCTTACTGGTCGTTTCATATAACATCTCGAAAGAAATTAATAGCGGGTGGTAAGTGAAGCGAAGTTCACGTGAAAGATAATACGCAAAAATTCTTACCAATTAACTGCCCTTTAGAATTATATACGCGCTGTTCTTGTGTGCAATTATTTGGTGCGATGCGCGCCCCCTGAATGCTATTCGCGTATTGGCTGTATTTCGCGGCACATGTTAGCGGATTCTGTGTCGCCTGAAATGTCTTAACCGATAAAGACCATTCATTAGTAGTCATATATGAACGATTATATTTGAACATGATCGGTGCCATATTAAATAGTATATATCTTCTACCCATTTAAAAAAATACACCTAAATAGTATATTTAGATATGTCCATCGGTATTAATGGCTTTGGGCGTATAGGTAAGTGCATATTTTTGCAATTGATCGACCACCCAACCCTGCATGTTAACGCGATTAATGCACCCGATTTTGATATCAAAAAAATTGAGGTATATTTAAAACACGATTCGGTCCATCATTACAATAAACAATTTCGCGTTGAAATTATAGACGATAAAACATTTTCAGTCAACGGTCGTAAAACGCATATATTGAACAGTCGCGACGCAAAACTCTTAAAATGGCGTGATTATGGAATAAATCATATTATTGATGCATCTGGTGTATATTTAACTGCCGAAAAGGCGCGCCAGCACAACGTAGATTACGTAATTATGTCCGCCCCAGCAAAAGACGATACGCCGCTCTTTGTTCGTGGGGCGAATATGAATTCATACAATGGGGAAAAAATAGTTAGTTGTGCGTCATGCACGACCAATTGTATTACACCTGTATTGCGTCACTTGGAAGAAATCTACGGAATTGATAATGCGAATTTCACTACGATTCATGCATCTACCGCGAGTCAGAGTATTGTCGACACTGCGCATTCAAAGACTCGCACCGACCGATCAATATTTAACAACATGATTCCGCATACAACCGGTGCATCATCGTCTATATATAAGGTGTTACCTGAACTTGAGGGCAAAATCGTAGGGACCTCAATTCGAGTCCCGACCAACAATGTGTCTTTAGTCGATTTGAATGTTGAATTGAAAAAGTCCACTACGATGTCCGAAATTATATCGGCAATGCAAAATGATGTGATGTTGGACGTGGCTCAAGATAATTTAGTTAGTTCTGATTTTATATCAACCGAATGTCCGTCAATTGTTGATAGCAATGCGTCAATGCACCTGGGTGGAAACCGTTTTAAATTGATGGTCTGGTATGATAACGAATGGTCATACGCAAGTCAAGTCATTAAGATGATTCAAACAATGTTTTCTTTTTCGCAAAAGGCGCCCTTTTTTATAGACAACCATTCCTTCGCCGGTAAGGATGTTGTGTTGAGGTTGGATCTAAATGTCCCCATGAAAAACGGGTTAATCACAGACAACTATCGGATTACTTCGGCGGTTCCCACAATTCGGCGTATTTTATCCGATGAACCAAAGCGTATAATCATATTGACTCATCTTGGTCGTCCCAAGGGGGTGGATATGAAATATAGCACCCAGGTCCTTGTATCTGAATTGGAACTGGCTACGGGAATGTCGGTTGGCTTTTTACCCGACGGTATATCAAAATCAACGCTGGATATGATTAACGATTATGAACACACCATTTATTTAATGGAAAATTTGCGGTTTCATCCAGAGGAAACCGAATATAAAACGATGGACGCCGACAACGAAGTCGTCAAATATATTCAACAATTAGGAAATATATATGTGAACGATGCATTTGGATGTATTCACCGCGACCACCTAAGTATAAAGGGCATTACCACAAATGAACGAGCTTATGGTTATTTAATTCACAAAGAATTAGAAGCATTGAATACAATTACTCAGAATACAGGGTCACAAAAAATATTGGCCATCATTGGTGGAGGTAAAATGGACGATAAATTAGAATTGTTGAAGAATTTGTGCAAGAAGGCCGATCATATCTTTATTGCGGGTGGTAATATTAATAGTCTGTTGAAGAAGGATATGTCTGAATATTTGGCCGAAATTAGTAGCCACAAGTCTCAAATTACACTGATGTCGGATGGTCTATGTGCATCGAATTTAGAGGATCGTCCAAAGCATGTTTCGAATGGTGACCTTGGGGTAACCGAAAATTTTTACGACATTGGTATGCAATCATTGAATAATTTGCATCAACTCATCTCGACGCATGATATTATTTTTTGGAACGGAACATTGGGGGTGGTTGAAGATGTGAAATATAAAAGGGGGTCGGAATCATTAGTTCATACATTAATGCGTGAAATACGTTCCCATCCAGATAAGAAGGTTATTGTGGGCGGAGGAGATACTGGTGGTTTTGTGAACAAATACGACCACGGTTTCACCCACATTTCTACGGGTGGTGGAGCGGCGATTGAATATATTACATTTGATACGTTGACTGGACTCGAGATATTTCAATAATATTGGTAGGAAAGAGAGTATTTTGTAAGGAAACCCCGCTATTATACCAGTCTCATATTGACTGGTATAATATGTAATTGAACTAATCATAATTATACATTCATACGCAAAAGTGCATGTTCGATTTCCAAAAGTCGATTAAATTTGGCTACACGTTCGCCTCTACACGGACTACCAATTTTAACATATTTCGCACCAATACCGACCGCGATGTCTATAATATACGCATGATTCGTTTCACCCGATCGATGCGATACAATCACATTATTACCCGCATCCATCATAAGCTTCGCGCCATGGACCGCTTCTGTAATCGTACCAATCTGATTTACCTTCAATAATAATGTATTAGCCCATTTCTCGGTTAATCCCTGTTTGATGAGTCGAGGATTGGTTGTAAATAAATCATCACCAACAATCATGATTTTATTAGCAAACCGTTGATAAAATTCCTTCCATGCATCGTAATCACTTTCATGGAATCCATCTTCAATGCTTCTCAGTGCCGGATGTGCAGAAATTAGTTCGCCATAATAATCAACCAACTCCGAACTTGTTAAAAATCTGCCCTTTTCAATTTCATACAGACGCGTCTCGGTATTATAGAATTCACTCGCGGCGCAATCAAGCGCTATAAATACATCCTGACCCACAATATAATTAGACATATTGATGGCGTCTTCGATCAATGAAAGTGCTTCCTCTGCACTGTATATTGGTGGGCAAAACCCTCCTTCGTCGCCAATGCTCTTTGCCTGTTCACCATATCTTTCGACCAATATCTTTTTCAATGTGTGGTATACTTCACAATAAATCCTCATCTTTTGTGAAGGCGAGAGATCCTCATGTGCAAAAATCATAAACTCCTGGATTTTTAAATCTTCGGTTACCCCGTGTTTTCCGCCGTTAATAATATTAACAAATGGTGTGGGTAGATTTCGGTCAATATCTGTCTTACGCATACCATAATGTTCCGCAATATATTCATATAATTCTTGACCTTTTATATTCGCGGCAGTGTTCGCCATACAAAAACTGAGTGCAGTGCTCGTATTTCCGCCATATTTCGTTTTCATCTCAGTACCGTCCAATTCAATGAATTGCTCGTCACATTTTGTAAGGTTCGTCAGTGTTTTCTTGGACAATATAAAATGGTTGTTCAGTTCGGTTACATGATTCACTGCACCAAATACCGACTTTCCGTGGTATAACGATTTATGTCCATCGCGCAATTCACACACCTCGGTCGAACCACAAGATGCACCACTTGGTGTAGATCCTTTACCGATAACGCGTTTCGTTCTGCGGTCGATGCACTGAACCTCGAGCGTTGGATACCCGCGACTGTCTATTATCTGATATGCGGATAATTCATATGCATTTTCGTATCTAAACGATGCGCTTATTGGTTCGATTTGTAGAGGGACTGCGGTTCCGATTTCAAACTTTTCGATTGTATTTACATCCTTGATTCCAAGATGAACAAATAATGCCCGTAGACTATTACCGTGTGCTACAATCAAGACGTTTTTTCCGGACGATACAAGTTCATTCACGTGTTCGTCATATGCGTTTCCGACCCGCGCAGCAACTTGTTCTAAACTTTCGCCATTCGGAGGGGCTTCGAAATACGACCGCCTCCACGTATTTACCTGTGAACTACCAAATTCATTCATTAATTCTGTCTTGTTTTTACCAGTTAAATTACCGTAGTCTCGTTCTCTAAAATCATCAATCTGCACAATCGGTGTATGATTATCTTGAACACTCGCAATTAGTTCGGCCGTCTGAATAGTTCTTGTTAAATTACTTGAAAAAATATGATCAAATACACATGCACGTAGTATTTGACCGGCTTCAAGTGCCTCTTCTTTACCCACATCGCTTAATTCCACATCGGTTAAACCAGTGAATCGATTTAACTTATTCCATTCGGATTCACCGTGGCGTAAAACAATGAGCACCATCCTGTAATATAGTGTTCATTTAGAATATATTGTGACGAGTTTATTGAATTTATATCCGTCCCGCGCGGTTATAACTTACCCAGATTTTGTATTGTTTTCAACGCAGAATCGGGCGTAACTGAAATAGTATCAATATTCTCCGAAATCAAAAATTTGCAAAACTCAATACTGTCTGATGGTTGTTGACCGCAAAACCCGACTTTCACACCATGTGCCTGGTATGTTTTAATAGCCATACTAATCATGCGACGATAACTCACGTTTTCATCGTCGGACAAGTAGGCGATTTTTTCGCTATCGCGGTCAACACCGAGAGTCAACTGCAATAAATCGTTTCCACCAATCGAAGCACCATCAATCATCGGACTAAATCGGTCGGCTTCAATGACGTTCGACGGAATTTCACACATCAAGAATATGCGCAATCCATTTTCGCCCCGAACTAATCCATGAGAAGCCATTGTCTCAATGACCAATTTACATTCAGCGGGCGTTCTGCAAAATGGGATCATGACTACCACGTTCGTCATTTTCATTACCTCTCGTGCATATTTAATCCCTTCACATTCCAACGCGAATGCATCCTTGTAATCTTTCGAATAGTAGCGCGATGCCCCGCGCCATCCAATCATTGGGTTTTCCTCTTGTGGCTCGTATATGTCGCCTCCAATCAAATTGCGATATTCGTTGGATTTGAAATCGGACAATCGCACGATTACATCATTTGGATAGAATGATGATGCGATTTTCGCAATTCCCTTAGCAAGTCGCTTAATAAAATACCATTTACCGTTATCGTAGTTACCAATGATATTGTAAACCTGCTTGCGAACATCTTCGCGTATATTGGGATAATTGTATAGAGCCATCGGGTGAATTTTTATGTAATTGCTCACAATAAATTCCAGGCGCGCCAATCCAACTCCGCTATTGGGTATTAGCGAATTTTCAAAACTGCATTCTGGATTACCCACATTTAACATTAACTTCACGGGCAACTTCATATCGTTAGAAACGGCCAACTTGTCTACATGGAATTTAAGAGTCCCCTCGTATACAAACCCAGTTTCACCCTCGGAACAAGAAATAGTCACATCGGTCGCATTTCTTAATGCGGTCGTAGCATTCCCCACGCCAACAACCGCATTCAATCCGAGTTCGCGCGCGACAATAGCTGCGTGACATGTCCGTCCACCCTTATTTGTAATAATACCGGAAGATATTTTCATAATAGGTTCCCAATCTGGTGTAGTCATATCAGTCACTAATATATCACCTTGTTCGAAGACGGCATTATCATGAATATCTTTTAATATACGAACACGACCACTGCTAATTTTATCACCCACCGCGACGCCCGACGTGAGAATTTTACTTTTCTCGTCGAGAATGTAGTTATGAATATCCATTGACCCGCCATCATTGCTATGAATGGTCTCGGGGCGCGTCTGGATAATATAAATATTGTGATCATTTCCGTCTATAGCCCATTCGACATCAACGCCCAACTGTTTATTAAGTAGCTTGCAATAGGTGGTTTCGAGCTGCAATATATGACGACCAAGAGTAATCATTTGATTATTCGTCATACTATAATTCAGTCGCTCATATTCACTAGTTTCTACCTCTTTAACTCCCCCCTTTTCAAGATCATACACAATCTTGGTGTTTTTATCCCCCTTTTTCTTGATAATTATCGGATCGCCTTCAATATCTCGTAACACTCGCTTGTCCAAAATAAATTCGTCGGGTTTCACACCACCGGATACGACCAATTCACCCAAACCAAACGCGGAATTAATCACAATCGCTTTATCATATCCGGTTTCAGGATCCATTGAAAATGCAACTCCGGCGGACCCGATATCTGAACGAATCATCTTTTGAATGGCTACCGAAATTTTCACATCTGAAATGGGAATATTATGCGTCTTTCTATATGAAACGGCGCGACCATTGAAAAGCGACGCAAAACAATCCTTTACGGCCTTTATTAATGCCTCCTCGCCACGTATATTCAAATAGGTATCGTGTTGACCCGCGAATGACGCATTAGGCATATCTTCCGCTAATGCACTGGATCGAACCGCAACCTCCATATTTTCACGACTATATAACTTGCATAAATCGCGGTAACTTTCAGAAATAGCGGTTACTTGCGAATCAGTCATTGTCGCCGCGGAAATTACGTCACGCAATTCGCGCGTTTTCAACTCCAATTCTCGAATATCGTTTGTATTCAACGAATTTATCATGTCTTCTATTTTTGAACCCAAATTGTTATTTTTGATAAAATCGTCATACATATCGGTAGTAATAGCAAACCCGTCGCCAATCGAAAACCCGATTCGCCTAGATATTGCGTGTAATTCTCCTAAAGAACTGCACTTTCCACCCACCAAGTTCTTTTTATCATACGAACAATCTTTAAACCAGATAATTTGGTTGTTCATTCGCAATTATATATATTATAAAGTATATATATTTGATAAAAATGCTCGAGCAGTGTTCTGTGTGTAAAGGCTCAGGATTTGTAAAATATGAAACCAAGCTTTGTGATGCATGCCGAGAGATAAAATGTGTAGGGTGTAATATAAGCGATTGTGAAAGAACGCGATTATGGGTATTATGCGAACATTGCGCGGGCGATGGAGAGGTTATTAAAACTCCTGACCCGCAAAAGTGAGTAAACCGTCTGAGTTTAGACGGTTTTGCAAGTAGATCCTTCCGGACACCAACAATTTACCCAATTATCAACATTTTTGGTAACAGTGTCCTGCAAAGATTCTACTTTTTTGCTCGCGAACGTTTCCATTCCCGGTGTGGTTCGCATATATCGACCATACGACATTTTTTTGCTTGACCCAATATAATTCGAATCCCGTTTCGTAATATAATGTTTATGCTTTACCTGAGATATCGTATCACATACAATTTCACATCTGCCGGTTGAAGCGGGTCCAGCAATACATTCAGGGTGTTTTACAATTCCTTGGGCATAAGCCATATTTTTCGTGATTCCAAATTGTTCTTTTGGAACCCCGCCAACACAACCAGTATCGCATGTCGCACATCGCTTACCCGTCTCTGTATTGTAATTATTCGCCCGTCGATATTCTAAATCCGCTCTTGGATAATGTGCGCGTGTGTGGCCAACATATGTAGTATGAAATTTGGGTTTAAACATCGATCCGGGCGGTATTCTGGTGTTCTGTTTTACATTATACAAATTCCACATATCTGGTGTTATATACTCAATATTTTTCGTATTTGTATTTGAATCACATCCATCGCATCCGGTCATTTTATCTATAATCTTATAGGATATAAAAAAGTATAAAATTGAATTGCGCTTACTATATATTACGACTATCATCTAAAGAGGCATTTTAAAAATGGAAGCATCCGCAGTTTTATCCAAACAATACCAGCGCAAAACCGACAGGCAACATATTCTAGACAATCCCGATACCTATATCGGATCTGTTGAGAATATTGATGCCGAAATGTGGGTGTTTGATGACGAATCTGGTCGAATTGTTCAGAGAACAGTGGAATATATTCCCGGGTTATATAAATTGTTTGACGAAGGAATTGTGAATTGCCGCGATCATGTAATGCGCATGATACAGTCACCCATGCTAGACAAACAGTTTGTATCCTATATCAACACGATTATTGAAGACGATGGAACGATCACAATGTCGAATGATGGGAATGGTATTGACGTGGCGAAACACCCCGAGTATGATTTGTGGATTCCCGAAATGATTTTCGGTCATCTTCGGACCTCCACGAATTACGACAAGACGGAAAAGAAAATTGTTGGTGGAAAAAATGGGTTCGGATTCAAACTCGTGTTGATTTGGTCGACGTATGGACGCATCGAAACTGTTGATCATGTCCGTGGACTTAAATACGTTCAAGAGTTTCGCAACAACCTTGATGTGATACAGCCACCGGTGATTGTGAAAGTTCCTCGGTCGACTAAACCATACACAAAGGTGACGTTCAAACCCGATTATGCCCGTCTCGGAATTAACGGGTTGACCCCCGATATGATCGCTCTCCTTAAAAAGCGCGTTTACGATATTGCCGCCGTAACGGACAGTTCAATCAAACACGTCAAGGTGGGTTATAATGACGTTTTGGCGCCGGTTAAAAACTTCCAACAATATGTCGATTTATATGTCGGAGGGAAGGGCGAGGCCAAACGTATATATGAATCGACCGACGAACGTTGGGAATACGCGGTTGCACTTGCACCAAATCACGAGTTTGTTCAAGTATCATTCGTAAATGGTATCTGCACATTCAAGGGTGGAAAGCATGTCGAGTATATCATGGGACAGCTTACACGCAAATTGTGCGATTATATCGAGAAGAAGAAAAAGGTAAAGGTATCGCCAAATGCGATCAAAGAACAGTTAATTTTGTTCTTACGATGTGATATTGAAAACCCTGCATTCGATAGTCAGACGAAGGATTTTATGAACACACCTGTCGCAAAATTCGGATCGTCGTGCGTAGTCAGCGATACCTTTGTCGAAAAGGTTGCGAAAATGGGTGTGATGGACGTGGCCTGTTCGTTGATGGAAGCTAAGGAGAATAAACTCGCAAAAAAAACGGATGGATCGAAGACGCGAAATGTGAGAGGTATTGCTAATTTCATTGATGCGAATCAGAGTGGGACCGCCCATTCGAAAGATTGCATCTTGATTTTATGCGAGGGACTTTCAGCATTGTCGGGAATTGTATCCGGTTTGTCTAGCGATGACCGAAATACCATCGGTATTTATCCATTAAAAGGCAAGCTCCTAAATGTGCGCGGTGAACAGAACAAGAAGATTTCGGACAATAAGGAAATTACGGATATCAAAAAGATCCTTGGTTTGGAAACGGGATGCGAATATGCGACTGTCGAAGACGTTCACAAACATCTGCGTTATGGAAAGATCATGATTATGACCGATCAAGATCTTGATGGTTCTCATATCAAAGGTCTGTGTATCAATCTCTTTCATAGCGAGTGGGCGTCGTTGGTTCATATCCCCGGATTTATCTCGTTTATGAATACACCAATTCTACGTGCTAAAAAAGGCATACAGACCAAAATGTTCTACAATGAAGGTGAATACACGAAATGGAAGGATACTCTCGGCGATGTCGGAACAAATGGATGGACCATTAAGTATTTTAAGGGTCTCGGAACATCCACATCGGCCGAGTTCAAGGAATACTTCGCAAACAAACGCGTGGTCGATTTTGTTTACACTGGTCAAACCAGTGACGACACAATTGATAAAGTATTCAACAAAAAGCGTCCGGATGATCGCAAGACATGGTTGGAAAATTACGACAAGACAGACTATTTGGATACGAGCAATTCGACTGTTGATTATGAACAATTCATAAATAAAGAAATGATTCATTTCAGCACATACGATTGCGCACGTTCCATCCCAAACATGGTCGACGGATTAAAGATTTCCTTGCGCAAAATTCTCTTCTCAGCGTTTAAGCGCAAGTTGACTTCGGAAATCAAGGTCGCACAATTTTCGGGATATGTATCTGAACACAGTGCCTATCATCACGGTGAAGCGTCTCTAAATGGGGCGATTATAAACATGTCTCAAAATTATGTCGGTTCAAACAATATCAATTTGCTCGAACCAAATGGACAATTTGGAACGCGTCTGCAGGGCGGAGACGATAGTGCATCCGAAAGATATATATTTACTATGTTAAACCCACTCACACGCTCTCTATTTCCTGAGGCCGATGACGCAGTATTATCGTATTTAAATGATGACGGAACTATTGTCGAACCGGAGTATTATGTGCCTATTATCCCATTTGCTTTGTTAAATGGTATCTCTGGTATTGGGACAGGATTTTCGTGCAGCATTCCTGCGTTCTCGCCTAGTCAAATTATTGATTATTTGCGGTTTAAGTTGAAGGGAGAAGACGTAAAGGCCGCGGGCGAATTCACTCCATATTATGAAGGATTTAAAGGATCGATTCGCTCACTGAGCGACAGTAAATATTTGATTCGCGGTGTATATGAAAAAGTCGATGAGGATAAAATTCGCATTACTGAACTCCCTGTGGGAACATGGACAATGCCGTATACATCGTTTCTTGAGGGATTGATGGACGGTGGAGTCGATAAAGCAGGAAAAAAGGTCGCGCCGTCGATTCGCGATTTCACTTCAATTTGCACAGAGGTTGCTGTTAATATTACAGTGGTATTCCCGAAGGGACGTTTAGCAGAATTAGAAACGGTCTCTGATCCCGCCACTGGAGTCAATGGTGTGGAACGATTGCTAAAATTGTCGACCACCGTATCCACGACAAATATGCACATGTTCAATAACGAATGTAAATTACACAAATACGAATCGGTGGAAGAAATTATCGAGGACTTCTACGATGTTCGTCTTTCGATGTATGCTAAACGTAAGGCGTATCTCATTGGCGCGTTGCTACAAAAATTGATAAAATTGTCTAACCGAGCTAGATATATCTTAGCGACCTTAGATGGGACAATTGATTTGCGTAAGAAAACGGCACAAGCTGTTTCTGAACTATTAACTCTCAATGGATTTGCTACAATGGAAGGCGATTTCAAATATTTAATCAAAATGCCTATGGATTCAGTTACAGAGGAAAATGTGGAGCGTATCATTAAAGAAAAACGCGACGCAGAATCTGAACTGGAGACTCTGCAGAAAACATCGCTCGAGACCTTATGGTTGACTGAGCTTGATACTCTTAAAAATGAATACAATGTGTATAAACAAAAACGTGTGCATATTCAATCCGGGTCGGTAAAAACAACCGATATCAAGAAGCGGATTTTGAAGAAGGTAAGTAAATAAAATACTGTGTTGATGAAAACATAGGATATATTAGTAGAAGGTGCTCATGTATAAAGTATATTTTTTTAATAAAATTGATATGTCCTTTTGATTCCGGTATAAATACAACCAACCAAAATAATAATAATAGAACCAACTCATTTCGAATATGCTTCACATGTATCCACAGTTAGGTCGGGACAACGCGCGCATTGTATTGGGCGAAGCAGTTTACCGTGCACCTAAAATTTATGGGTCTTCGAATGTATCTACGTCTTGTATGGAATGCCTTGTTGAAGCCAAGCCCATAACATCGACAGTATTAAACGAATGGTTTATTGATGTTAATCTGCGTTTATATTTTGTTGATCCTATGAATCGCGATAGAATCATACGAACGAGTCCTGTTTCGGATATTAATGGTAATACAGTTACTACTCTATCTGGGTCTGTATATGTATTAGGCACTATAGACCCACTTGTCCGTAAACGGGTTGCGCATGTTGATATTTCATCTTCGAACCCACTAAGTGAAGAAACGATTCACTATATTGTAAACGCCGCAACCGATATGTATTCGGATATTCTTCTCATGTTTCCCAAAAGCGGGTTAAAATAATAAATTTAGGAATTACGTTGAATATTCGTGCTATACCTTGTGGTAAAATAACAGCATAAAATTGATAATTATATAAAAAAATATTTGGGAAATCAATCATCGACACATATAATAGATATATTAACAGGCATGACCTGGTCATTTAGTAAAGATCGTATGTTATCTTCACTTGAGGAAATGCTCGAACCCAAGCGAACCGTGAAATACTATTTCGGTTGCTTTAGAGTGAAGAGTCCCTTTGTATAACACCAAAGGGGTCGGAATATTCATGTAGGATTTTATATCTCAAAATAATTTAGTATTCTAATTATTTTGATATCATGTCTATTTTTTTATTATCAGACCAGGATGAATACAATTCATATAAACAAAAACGCGTAAATTTTCAATCGGGGTCTGGTCATACAGTGAACATTGAATGGTGTCTGTTTTAGAAAAGTCACTATTTCCAAAACCGACAATCAAGTATTACTGTTGCTATTTTATACGCCGGGGGTGGAATAACGTCTAGACCATAACTTTTACACCTGCCTTCAGATACCGATCAAATATCTCCGTTGGGTCTTGTAAAAAGTGAAATTTTCCCGCAAGTGTTTCTGGGTTAAGGTCTTTTCTTTCTGTATATGTTAATGACTTACTTCCACCCTTGGCTGGGTCGAAATCAAAAGCATAATTAATTAAATGTTTTTCTTCATATATGCCGTCGTTTTCCGTTTTCACTTGAGCCAATAACGTATTGGCTAAAAAATCGCCAAATGGTATAAATGCATTTCTAGTTAAATCGTGAATAATTGTTACCTCTTTATCATGATACATAGCCTTCAGATTGATTGCTGTATCACAAACACAATAATCACCGGCTAATCCAACTACAAAAATACGTTTAATCGATTCGGGCACTTTGAATTCGGAACCTTTATTATCTTTATCGGCTGCATCAAAACTATCTTTAAGCACTTCTTTACCGTCTTTACCAGTTTTATCGGCCTTAGCATAAAAACCGCCGGTATTGTTCATATCTGCATGCTTGCATCCAGGTTCTTGTCTTGTATTCGCATACTGACCTTCCCTATAAGGGAGTGCGCCAAACGAGTCGGTTGCTTGGTCGCATCCTTTAAATATTACTGATATATCACCAGCTTCAATTGTTGGTGAAATTTCTTTAGTGTTCAAATCATCATATATTTCACTAACAAATCCACTTCCTTTTGTTCCGCTTACACAATGAGGTGGAAATAAACCAGTTAGCTCATTCGTTGAATCACATTTTTCCCCGCGCGTACTGAACGAACAATGGTCACAGGGATGAACATCTCTAGAAAATACGACTTTGCCCCCGGCTGCTGTAACTTTATTATACAACGCGATAATTGGCTCTATAATAGAGCTACCATTATTAACCGCAAAGGCACCAATCCCAAAAGGTCCGGTTAAACCGGTCAAGGGTCTGTCTACAAAATCGTTTTGCATATCAATTACCATTAATAAATCGGTTGATTCAAAAATAATACTATTATAATCTTTTTTTGTTATAACATCGTTGTATGTTCCATTCTTTATAACTTTTTTTTGTAAATAATGATCAAATAATGCCTTACTATCATTAGTTCTCTCTGTAGAAAATTCCTTTAAACCACCGCGCTGTTTATAGCCTCTTCTATGCATCACACGCACCCGTTTACTACCTTTCACTTTCTTACTGGCCTTGGTTTCGCGCTTCACCTTTCTTTTGGAAATATTACGTTTCTTTCTAGTCGAATATGTTGCCGCGGGCATCTTCGTATTATACAATATACCTATAAAATCTATAAATATAAAACCTCTAAATACTATATCGAGGGAGTCTGTTCACAATGTCTATATTATCCAATACATCTAAGGAAATCGAAACACATATCCAAGAAGGCATGAAAATACGACAAAAAGAAAAGGATGAATTTGGCGAAGTATTTACATCTACCGAATTAATTGATGAATTATTCGATAATTTACCACTGTCTTCTTGGACAAACCCTGAATTAAAATGGTTAGATCCATGTGCCGGCAGAGGAAATTTCTTCGTTATTGCCTACTATCGTTTAATGAGGGGTCTCGGTAAAAAGTTTCCCGATAATGCCACCAGGAGTAAACACATTGTAAAGAATATGTTCTATATGATTGAATTGAATCCAGATAATGTCCAAGAATTGCAAAAATTGTTTGGAAAGGATGCTAATATATCAGAGTGTGATTTCTTGGACAATGATGAAAAGTGGAAGATGGATTTAGGACAAACACAGTTTGATTTTATTGTAGGTAACCCACCGTTTCAATCATCAAAGCATGATAAATATGCAGGGAGCGTTGGAAACCGGACATTATGGGATAAATTCTTGGCTATGATATTCAGCAATAGTCTACTGAATGCAAAAGGTTTTGTAGCATTCATCAACCCGTCGAACTGGAGAAGACCTGAACATGACCTATATTCGATTATTACACGAGACAATACATTATTATACCTGCACATCTATGGAAAAAAAGATGGATTCGACAAATTTGGTGCACAAACGCGATTCGATTTATACATTGTCCAAGAAGGTGCACCAGATAAAACCCATAAAACGCAAATCATAGACGAAAAGGGGCATTCACAATCGTTGAATCTGCATTCTTGGCCATTCCTACCAAACTATGCCTATTCCAAAATAAAACCGTTATTGGTTTCTAAAGAAAATGGTATACCGGTAATTTTCAGCGCGGGAGATTACGATGCGCGCAAATTGTCCAAGACGCGATCAAAAAATCATCGCATTCCGGTAGTTCATAACATAACGAGAAAAGGTCTTGGAATACGGTTTGCAAAAGACAAACTGGAAACACAATTAGGAGTTCCCAAAATCCTTTTGAATTTCAACGAACGTCAATATCCATATAATGATTATCGCGGTGAGTATGGTATGTCTCAACTAACGTTCGGTATACCTATAAAGTCCAAGAAAGAAGGAGAGGAGTGGATAGCTGCTATTGAATCGCCCGCATTTGAGGAGATTATTCGTGCAACAAAATGGGGTGCATTTCAAACGGATTATAGAATGTTTAAATATTTCGACCCAAAGATTTATCAAAAAAGCACATTTCGTAAAACAAAACGACAGCATTGATTTGGATACATGCGACAAGAGGTAGCATATATTCAAGTCATGTTATATATAATATTTTAACTACTATATATAACACATTAGTAGTAATGGTAAGTATAAATATAACTATATTTATAATTAGCTCATTAATCGTTTTATTAATCGTTTTATTTATTTATATAAAACAGCAAAAAATACTTGTAGCTATATGCTGCATAGACGAAAGAGTATTAGAATTACAAAATTGCATTCACTGTCTTAAAACAAAAGACATGTTTAATAAAGATATCATTGGATTGTTTAGAAAAAAAGACATAAAATGTAAAGAAACACTATCACACAGTTACTTAGAAGTCGACGACTATGAACTATCCACTACAACCCGTCACAACCTTACCGGACTTATTAATAAAAGAAATTTGGCTTTAGAATATGCTAGAAACAATAATTATGATAAGTTAATATTTATTGACTCGGATATTGAAGTAAACAATTTCACACTACCGTGTTTACTATTTGGAACTATATTTGCTGATATATCTTGTGTTGCTTATCCAGTTAGATGGGCAAATATGCTACCCGTTGTTGGTTTTTATAATCCACCGTCGATTCAAATAATAAATTACGGGTTGCTGCCCTTTCAAAAATGTGATATTGCGGGGACGGGATGCACATGTATAGACATAAATTCAAAAAAGATACCAGATAAATTTATATATGGTGAAATTACAGGACCTGGTGGCTATGCGGTATTTGGAGAGGATATAGGGTTCTTTATTGAAGCTAAAAAAAATGATGCATTGGTATTAGTATCAACATGGAATATTGTAAACCATAAATATTAAAAATGAACAGCCCGCTATATGGTGTTATACCGTAATTGGTCAAATGTTGTTAACATATTATTTGGTAAAATAAAATTGAAATGATTATACTATTGATTTACAATAGTATAATATAAACAAACGATGAACCGACCCGACGAAGCCGTATACTATACCAAAGAGAACGTTTCTCTTATGGAATATAAAATACATAAATATGTATATGATTTGCATATAGTGAATATACCAAAGATCAAAAATTACAATAAGGAAACAAAACAAATGAAAACCGTAAGAGTCGGCACGATGAGTGTATCAGATTATTATGGAGAAACCGCCGACAAAATTAGCGATGAGTTGTTCTCCAAAATACGAAATATGGTTCAAACACTGTATGACCACGACGTATTGTATATCGATATTACTGGATATAATTTTATAGAAAACGATAACAAATTGTGGATAATCGATTTTGAACACGCCACATATAATTATCCGCGGAAAACAGATGAATTTGTAGAAAGGTTTTTAGACGGTCATAATGGTTGGAATCCAGAATTTAAATAAAACCGCAGTTGAATCGATCAGCATTTTTCATCAAGACGTGCGTTTAATAATACGGTTTCAACTCCAACTGTTTATATACACGATCATGGTGCTGAGGAAGCTCAAGGGGTGCAACTAGTCGACTCTGGTCTTCTAAATACTTCAAGTATCCAATTGCTTCAGAATATAAGAGGGGGACAATCTGTTCCAGGACAAGATGATTTAATCTCTCAACCTGCTTTGTAATATTAGCTGGTTCAAATGTCGCGTATTGTATAAACGTATCGCGCATAAATGTTTTTAATACATCAACATTTTGTGGAGGGAGCACAATCTCGCGTTCACCGGATCGCTTATGCACGCCGGCACGCAGACCATTTTGCAGAATTTGAACATTTCCCTTTGAGAAAAATACACGAGAAAGGACGCTATTTTCCCATACTCCGACCAGAGGGTCTCGGTATTCAGTCGATTTATTTTTGATCGCAATTCGCTCGAACATTTGGAATCGAGCATCCGGATTCTCAGGTTCCTCTAAATTTATTCGGCCATTATACGAAGTATTTCCAGTAAGAATTTGATTTTGACGAACGGTATATGGTACAGGAGTGAATTTGGCTTCCGAAGACATGACGTTTATATATTCTAGTTTAGAGAATATTTAAGCAAACATTTCAGCGTTCCAAAATTTATCTATGTATTCTATAATGGAACTATTCCACATTATTGTTTTATCGGTAGCAACCGTCGCATTAATACTGATATTGATCTTTGTCGGTATATTATTAAGCAAGGGCGACACAAACGCCGCATTCCCTCCTACGTTTGGTATTTGCCCCGATTTTTGGGAAATTTCTGCAGGAACGAGTAAATGTATGATCCCGAACATTCAAACAACTAAACTGAATATCGGAAGCATGTATGACGAGAATACCATGACTCTGAAGGATGCGATTACATATACGCCGGGATATAGTTACGACATCTCGGACAACGTTATATCTCAATTTATTGATTTTTCCGATCCAAAATGGAAGGGCATATGTGATAAAAAAAAGTGGGCAAACGAAAACGGAATCGTATGGGACGGGGTTTCAAACTATAATAGCTGTTAGCCGATAAAGTTTAAACTTCTAAACTCCTTCGGCTATCGCCTACGGAGTTAAATCGCTCACCTTTGCCTTTGGCTACGGATCGCTCCAAACATCCCAAAATATAATACCCAATTTGGACGAAAACGTAGGTTTAAACCGCAGTTTTCGGAATGAACTCCGAAGACGTTAGTCGACGGAGTTCGGTATAAAGCACATTTCTTCCCGGCACATGGGACACGTATTTTTACATTGAATTGCGCAACCGGTGCACAAATTATGACGACAAGGTGTAATGTATAGCTTGTCGTTGGTTATTGGTTCATAACATACAGGGCAGTCGTCGACCTTTTTGTCGAGTTCGCGATAACAATCGCGCAGCAAATGCCTATACGATTCCATTAATCGCGAATAATGTTCGGAAAATTCAGATCGGCAAGTTAAAACCGCTTCAGTCGCATTATCGCGCTCTCGAATTAAACGATGGTTTCGGCGCCGTATCGGTCCCATATAGCGCTCAAAATTTATTTGATAATCTCGCAAACGATTCGACAGAATATCGTTATGTCGTTCGAGCTGATGTATGCGGGTTTCTAGTGTAATTTCATCTTCGGCAAATGGGAGTTCCGATTTGAAATATTTTACCAAAAGTTTGAAAACAATACCCGTTTCGGTCGTTTCCGTTTCATGAATACGCACAAACGCCTTTGGTTTTTCGTGTGGCTGAAATGTCTCGGTAAACGCAGCACATACATCATCGATGGAAGGAAGGATTTGTTCGACATCGTGTGAAATCCACCCAAATATTCGCGTTTCCCTATCATAATTTGGCTCTAGTCGATTTAACATAGACAACATTTTCACCTCATAACGAGCTAGTGAATAACCGCGAATATCTAATTTCACAATTTCATATTCTATATTGTATCGATCAAAGAACGTTCTAAGTGCCTGACGACACCGACAATCTCGTGGAGCAGGCATTTTAAATATATTTAGATTACAGAATATCCCCGCCCCATTTTATTTTCAATTTTATACATAACGCTGCACCCGACCTATTTTTCATAAAATTGATGGGCCAATTATAGTATACATTGAACAGTAACAACATTGAAAATGAACAACCAATTATTTACACAGGATACTGCCCTCGATGGTGGCCAAACACTGGAAAGTGTATCTGTTTCCATCCATGATACAAACGATGATGATGACTATGAAATATTATCGTCATTGCCGTGGTGGGGACAATTCGGATTAATCGTTCTAATGCCCGCTGCAGCCGGGCTCGCGATTTCGTTGGACAAGTTAAACATGTTACCAAGCAAGGAAACTGTTTATGATAAAATCACAAATTTGCTAGGATAAAAAACGCACAAAAATACAAAAATACAAAAAATATAAAAATATAAAAAATATAAAAAATATAAAAAATAAAAACGTATAAAATTGATACATAAATAGTTGTGGGGGTTATCAATTGGGCCTCTAACCTGGCTCAAACAAATGGTAAAATTTGTAAGGTTGGCCACAGATAGCGTTAAAAGCACCCTCGAAAGTGTATAAATGGACGTGATATGTAAAGTGAAACACTTTATATATTATGTTCTGGATCGAATATTTCAAAGACACTCGTCTAACGAAATAGAGTAACATCCCGTTCCCTCTGTGTAATGTTGAAAATAATTGTCTGGTTTTATATAGTTAAATGACCCCTTGCGGAACTGATCACTCCCTCTGCCGGTCTGACTGAATAAAACCAGTTGATTAATAGTAAATATAATGCTTCGGTCGTGAATGAGAATTGCACCATGACTGATTATGAATATTTATAGAATATTCAAGTCCAATAGATTTTAGCATATGCAAAAAGTTTGGACGAAAAACCGCTTCGACCGCGGAAGGCAATCGTAGGGGACGCCCTAACGTTTTTTTTAGCAAATGCGACAAGGAAAAAAATGGACGCGGGCATTCCAAAACAAAAAAATACATTGAAAATGTAATCATATGATACACATATTCTGTTAATATATATTGTTACATATATAATGGATACTAGCGAACAAATACCAGAAGCAGGTGAATTAAGACCAGACCAATTAGAAGTAGGAAAAAAATACAGAATAGTAGAATATGGCAGACCGTCGTCTAAGGTCCCACATAAGCTTTTACGCCAGAGTTTAGCTAAGTTTGATGGGCGGGACAAAAAACATTTTCATTATATGAACTTTACAATAGAAGCTCCTCGCTCTAGGAAAGGGGAGGTTATAGTTGCCCTCTTCAATGCTAATAGTTCAGCGCATAACTATTATAATAAATATTTTCAAACCGCAAAAGACCGCATAGTGCCTCAGGTTGAACAACGGGCGCTTAAAAAAGCGCTCGATGAAAAATTAAGACTAGATACGGCAACAATATGGGGTCTTTCGAGGGATTGGTTAGGACCCAGCACTAAGAAGTCACCAAGTAAAAAATCACCAAGTGAAAAATCACCAAGTGAAAAATCACCAAGTGAAAAATCACCAAGTGAAAAATCACCAAGTAAAAAATCAGGTGGAAGAAAAGACAAAACCCGTCAAACCAAACTAAGCAGAAAAAATAGAACTAGAAAGAACGCATCGTAGATGATTAAGATATTTCCAATTTTTGAGCTAGCGCTCTAAATATAATATTTACATAGGTCGCGATTGAGAATTGCGCTATGTACAATAGATTTTAGCATATACAGAAATGTTCGCATAAAATTGATACATAAATAATTACGGTGGTTATCTATTGGGCTTCTGACCTGGCCCTGTGGAAAAAATTGTAAGGTTAGACACAGATAGCGTGAAAAGCACCCTCGAAAGTGTATAAATGGACGTGATATTTAAAGCAAAACACCTTATAAATATTGTGTTCTGGATCGAAGATTTCAATGAAATCAAGTAACATCCCGTTCCCTCTGTGTAATAATATTGAAATTAGTTGTCTGATGTATCTAGTTAAACGACCCCTTGCGGAACTGATCACTCCCATTGCCGGCCCGACTTGATAATATCAGACATAATATCAAATATAATGCTTCGGTTGTAGTTTAGAAATTGCACTACAGCAGTGTATGGAATTATGTATGAGATATTATTCAAAGAATAATACTCTGCATATTCAAGTCCAATCAAATCAATCAAGATCTGGTTGGGCGAAAACCGCTCGCAAGCGGAAGACAATCATAGGGGACGCCCTATAGTTTTTTTTGAAGAGGCACATAATAAAAAATGGGAAAATACCCAATTTTTATTATTTTTATTTGTATTTATAATTTGACTGTTCACACCGTAGTGAAATCTCCAATATATGCGTCACCACGCCGCAGTGAAACCTCTCCAATATATACGTGATCACGGCACATAGGACAATCTACATACGCTTGACCGATTCTGTCGTCGTATTTAGAATTTCGTGTAATATGCCCGTCCCAACACCTACCGCAAAACATGTGTTTGCACCGGTTCATTGCGACAGGATTTTCATGGCATGGGTCATTGATATATTCATACTCTTTCATCCACGAGGAAGTGCGAAATGACCAACGATAGTTGAATAGTTTTTCGTAGCAAATTGGGCAGTCCACGTCTTCTGGTTGCGAGTGAAGCATCTTGCGCATATCGGCGAACCCGGTCCATCGATCAACCAATGCACGGACCAAACGATTCTTGGAAATAGTAAGTGAAATGGGTCGACGTAAATACTCTCGATTAAATTGTTGACCCATGTGGTCATTTGACCATACGGCCTTCTCATAGAGCGCATATTTGGTCGCAATGTATTTCAACTCGTTAATCGGAAACGTGTTGAAGTCCGGACATTCTGCTCGAATCATGCAATTCCACATACCATCGAGGAATTTACGGCGCCCGTTCATATTGCTGTTACATTTATCGGACGTATGCGACAAACAGTTGCAATATACACACCGTTTAGAAGCCATTTTGGATGAAAATGTATATGAAGATATTAGTCGAAAGGAGTTATTATTGATTATTGATTATTGATTTGTTACTATAAACGCAATAAATAAAAGAACTATCAATTTTACATCATTTAAGTTTTAGATTCGCATGTATGCGTGTACTATAAAATTGAAAGGCCATTTATATAATTTAATTGGTCACAAATTTTACACAACTGAATAAATAACCATGGCTGAACAACGTATGATGAATTTGGTCGAGATAAACGATCAACTAGAGGATAAGTTGGACGAAGAAGATATCGATGACGACAACATTCGTGCGCATCTGGATGAATTGGTCGATATTGGAAAACTCGAACGTCGCTATCACGACGACGACGTTCTGTATTGTGCCGCCCCA